>JACCDQ011000037.1_pt1 | contig 36685 bp, 57 predicted proteins | sample 7446031 | NCBI WGS metagenome assembly JACCDQ01 (sample SAMN15323442, study PRJNA562643) | freshwater metagenome | isolation source: river surface water | place: USA:Blue River Watershed | collected 2017-08-17 | reverse complement strand
CGACCACGAGGTCTTCTGGTAGGCCGATCTTGCGTTTCTTCAACGCCTTCTCGGCCTTCGCAGGGGAGACGACAGAGGACTCCATCACTTCAGATTCTGTGAGGCCGTATGCGAACAAAGCGACTTTGGCTTTTTCCTCATCCGACCATGATCTGATGGCGCGCTTGGCCACCAGTTTGTATTCGGGCAACTTGGCGCCAGACTCAAGCATCTGGAGTGCAAGGGCGCGTAGGTCTTTGATCCAATCTTCTAGCATGTCAGCGTTCTTAAGATAAGTGCTGATCTGCTGGGCAGGCAACGCTTCGATCTGCACCTTCAATGCGCGGTCAACAGCGCCGGTCATCTTGGGGCAAATTGGCTTGGCCGCGCACCAACGGCAATGGTCACCGACGGACAAATGCGCGTCAGGATATTGCGACCGTTTGACGGCTTGCACTAATTCCAATTCAAACTTGGCAATGCGCTCAGGCGTTGTCACCCAGCGGCGCACTTCAGGCGGCTGAACAATGACCATTTCGATCTCTGTTGCACCTTCAAACGCCCACTGCGCCTCTTTGGTACGCATGGCCGCAGCCGCGTAGAACATCAACTGCGGATTTTCCTCAGCGTCCACCACAACGCCGTCGCCAAACTTCCAGTCCAAAACCACAGCGCGGCTTCCGATTCGACCCACAAGGTCAGTGCTACCGAACACACCAGGCAATAAATCGCCAAATCCAACACGAGTCTCCACTTCATATTCCATCCTTTTGTCTGGGTCTACTTCATCAAGCAACGCTAGGGCCACCATGATTTTTTCGTCGATCAATTCTTGCGTAAGGATCTGATCTTTGTAGCGCGCGCCAATGAAAGACTGAGGCGCGTCGCCTGACACAAGGATTTCTTCCATCATGTTGTGAAGGAGCGTGCCACGGTCGGCGTGTTCGCTAGAGGGCTTAGGCGGCATCTTCTGCACCAGCGCCACACTGCCGGGGCAGTTGATAACGCGCTTGGCTGTTGAGCCGCCTACGATGTTACTGTGCTGCATTGCGCACCTCCATCATTGCGTCAGCCACTATGTAGGCTTGCTTTGCAAATGTATCAAGTGGTGCATTGACATCAGAGGCTAATAAGCCTTGCATGGCTTTGGCCGCAAAGTAGTCACGCAAGGTCATGCCTTTATGTAGCACGCCTTGGTCAACTGGAAATGCTCGTTCGTTCTTCACTTTACTGTCCTTTCGTTTAATGAGATTTGATATTAGCACACAAATAATTGTTGTGCAAATCTTTTTTACATGTATACTTTGCAACATGCGCGAAAAAGAAATTGAAATTTATTTTGACTGGGCGGTGCAGCGCATCGGCGGCAGGACTTGGAAGTTTACTTCGCCTGGACGCAAAGGTGTAGCGGATCGCATTGCGTGTTTACCCGATGGGCAGACATGGTTTGTGGAACTCAAAACCAAGGGTGGCAGACTGTCTGCGCTCCAGAAATTATTTGAAACCGACATGATGCTGTTGCGTCAAAACTACGCATGTCTTTGGACTAAGGAACAAGTTGATGAGTGGATTAAAAGTATTAGTAGCGTGTGAGTACAGCGGCCGTGTACGCGACGCATTCATTGCGCGTGGCCACACCGCTATGTCTTGCGACTTACTACCAACTGACGTGGCTGGGCCACACTATCAAGGCGACGTGTTTGACATCATCAACGACGGCTGGGACTTGATGATAGCCCACCCGCCTTGCACCTATTTGTCCGTGTCTGGCATGCACTGGACAACGCGCGGCCTGCGCGACCCACAGTTAACCGAAGACGCGCTAAAGTTTGTGCAGCGTCTGATGGACGCGCCAATTGAGCGCATCGCCGTGGAAAACCCGATTAGCGTTATTAGCAGCCGGATCCGCAAGCCTGACCAGATCATTAGCCCTTACCAGTTTGGCCATGACGCCAGTAAAAAGACGTGCCTCTGGCTAAAGGGTTTGCCCTTGCTCACACCCACGCAAATGGTCGAGCCGCGTATTGTCATAACGCCAAGCGGTAAGGCAGCTAAACGCTGGGGCAACCAGTGCGACAACTACGGCCAAGACAAACTGCCACCAAGTGCTGACAGATGGAAACTGCGTAGCGCCACTTACCAAGGCATCGCCGACGCGATGGCAGACCAATGGAGTTAAGGCCATATCAAGAGACAGCCGCTGACTTTCTTTACGAGCATGACCGCGCCATGATTTTGGCGCCAGTTGGTGCTGGTAAGACTGCCATCACGCTGACGGCCATGTGGGAGATGATCCGCGACGGCCACGTCAAGCGCTGGCTGGTGCTGGCGCCTAAGCGCGTCTGTACCGACGTGTGGCCAGTCGAGCGGCCCAAGTGGGGCGAGCGCCTGAGCATGGCTTTGTGCGTCGGCACGCCTGCACAGCGCTTGGCAGCGCTCAAGACCAACGCCCAAGTGGTTGTGACCAACTACGACAACTTGCAGTGGCTGGCCGAGCAAAAGCTAAACTTTGACGGCGTTGTGTTTGACGAACTCACACGCCTTAAGAACCCATCTGGCACACGCTTCAAGGCGTTTCTCAAAGTGGTTGACCCTATGACAACACGCTGGGGCTTGACTGGCTCGTTCACCAGCAACGGCTTAGAGGACGTCTTTGGTCAGTGCAAGATTGTTGACCAATCCCTGCTTGGCCGTTCCAAGGGTGCGTTCATGCAGCAGTACTTCGTGCTGATCAACAAAGACTTTGGCGAATGGGCGCCGCGAGTAGGCGCGCTTGAGAAGGTTATGAACGTAATTAAGCCTGCCACATTTGTCTTGGAGGCAGGTGAGTATAAGGACAAGTTGCCGCCTTTGCATACTGTCGAGGTCAAGTGCGACATGGATCTGTTGCCTTACAACAAGATGAAGAAAGACTTTGTGCTGGAAGGCGTTACGGCAGTCAACGCGGCTGTGGTCACGGGCAAGTTGCAACAACTGGCGTCTGGCTTTGTGTACGACACGACGACTGCGCCGTCTGACTCGCCTGGCAAGTTCAAGGTCGAGCAGAAGCCCATCTGGTACAGCCTGCACAAGTTTGAAAGATTAGAAGAACTACTGAACGAGAACCAGCATGCCAACACCATCATTGCTTACACCTACCAAGAAGAACTTGCCGAACTCAAACGACGCTTTGGGCATTTGCAAACCCTTGACGACGCCAACGCCATCGAGCGATGGAATGCTGGAAAGGTCAGGCTACTGGCCGTCCATCCGAAGTCAGCAGGCCACGGCCTCAACCTCCAACACGGCGGCTGTCACATGGTGTTTCTGTCACTGCCGTGGAGTCTGGAGTTGTACGAGCAGACCATTGGCCGTCTGCACCGCAGCGGGCAAAAACACGCTGTGTGGTGCTATGTGATGCTGACCAACAAAACGATTGACGAACGCATCTGGGCGGCCTTGCACGACAAGCGCGCCATCTCTGACATTGCCATGGAGGAACTTAAATAATGTGGCCATTCCCACCATTTCCTAACCCGCTAGACAAGGGCAATAAAGTGCCCAAGTTCAACCCCGATAACTTTGAGGACGCACCCATATGACTAAAGACGAAGCATTACGCCTTGCATTGGAGGCGATGGAAGACCTTGGCAACCACCACCACGATTGTCCACAGTGGCCTACATATACAGAGCCAGAGAAATATCCTAAATGCACTTGTGGTTATGACCAAGCTATTACCGCTATTAAAGCCGCACTAGAAGAAAATGAATTTAACCCTGACTGGGACACGCAAGCGGTATTGACTGAAGAAATACAACGCATGGCTAAACGCATTGAGGAATTAGAAGCGAAGGACAAACATGACTGACTGGACAAACGAGGAAGAAGAAGCCTTTAACGATGTGGAAAAGCACAGCAATCTAGGTAAGCAAATCTTGCGCGAGATTGGCCAGCCGTATTACTACGACTTGCCTACGTTGCAACGCAATCAGGTGCTGGAGGAAGTAGCAAAAGTGTTTGATGAACGCGACAAAAACATTGGTGGGTGGTATGACCCACATGAACCCTCAGAAATTATTAGGAGTATGAAGAAATGAACATCGTTATCTACACCAAAGAGAAATGCCCCAACTGCACGACAGCTAAACAGCTTCTAAGGGCTAAGAACATCAACTACGTTGAGATGGACATTGAGGCGCATCCTGAAGTGCTAGAAGACCTACCCGTGCGCCAGATGCCGCAAATCTTTATCGACGGCCAGCGCGTTGGCGGCTTGGCCGGACTTATTGAGGCGCTCAAATGAAACGCATAGACCTTTGGAAAGCCAAGCTAAAGATAGCCAAGGCTGAGAGGCGCATTCGAGAGCGCGACGCCAACGCGGCCATCCGCGCCCTCATGCGCGTCAGAGCCACGATCACTGAACTGGAGAACAAAATTGAACGATACCTGGCGAAGCCTTAACAACAAATTAAGCAGCCTGAGCGAAGACGAAGTCCTCAGACTGCTAAACGAAGAACGTGAAGGCGCCAAGCGCGTCTCCATGCTTCAGCGCCTTCATCAGCGCTACAACACCCTGCGCGTTGCGCGGGAGAGACTAGAACTACTTAAAGGAGCAATACAACCATGACACTGCCACCACACTCTAAAATAAGCTATCCTTCTGTCCCCTTGAAAGACTTCAAGTGGACGACCGGCTCAGACGTGCAGGCCATCTGGCGCAAGTACGGCTGGACACCACCGTCCGAACTTTTGCCCGCCCCACCGCCCGAGAAACCACGTGTTTTTTAATTACCTCAAGTGCGCGCCCGTTAAGCCTTGTGCCAAGTGCATGAACTGCAAACGGCGCGCGCCAGTCGCCCCTCTTGTTGTCCAGAACAGCAAGTCCAAGGCGTGTATCTACATGCCCATCTCACTTCAAAAATAATGCACAAATTTAAATTCTGCGCCAAGTGCCAGACAGAAAAGCCGCCCGAAGGCGGCATCGACATGGGATCCAAATGGCATTGCCAGACTTGCTGGAATCGCCGCGTAACAACCAAAAACTTACTTCAACATCGTGCCACGCCCAAAACCACCAGAACCGCTTAAACCGCGCTGGGTGCGTATGTCAGATCATGAATGGGAAGTCTTTAAGGAAATGGGTGGGGCTGATTGGGTGCGTAAAATGATGCGCACCAAGCCACGCCGGTACCATGAAGTCTTCGCTAGATTGGAAACAGACGCCCCATCAAAGAGAGAAACTAATGACTAACAAACCAGACTTTTCTACATGGAGCCAAGCTAACTTGACCAAGTTTGCTGGCGAAGCCTACGCCAAACTGTGCGAACAGGACGACTACATCCAGCAGTTGCAGTGTGACCTCAAGACTGCGATTGAGGCGTACCGCGCCTTAACTAAGGAACAAGCGGCGCTCGTCGATCCGCCGGTTTTGAAGTCCCTTTAAGACTTTACCGCCAGCTATGCAGTACTTCAGAAGTTCTTCCGCAGCGCCTTCTTTGTCGCCGCGAAGCAACTTCTGACGAAGCGTTGAACGCTGGAGTGTTCCAAGACCGACATTGAAACTAAAAGACACAAGAGCATCAAACTGCCCTTGTGTAAGAGCAACAGGGCAGAAGCGCTCCACTCCACGTTCAAACCTATCAAGGTCGCGTCTAAGAATCCCATCTACTTCTTCTTTGGAAAATTGGCGGTTATCTTCTGGGCGAAGCGCGTAAGCGCCTCTTTGATCGACTGGTATTTTGCCTTGATCTGGGTAAAGAACATGACCTACTCCTATTGTCCACAGCTTCGCTGGGCACTGGTATGGTTTGAATCGAACACCCTCATGGTGCTTGATCATCTCAACTGCTTTTGGGCTGACGTTCATGACTTGCCAAATGCACGGCCACCGAAGTGGAAGGTAATGATAGCGGCGAACATGATGCGCGTGTCTTCGTCCCACAGCATCTCAGCCATCTCCATGAACGGCGCGTCAGTGCGCCAGCCGTGGATAAAGATGCCGATGTCGATTAAAACCAACAGTAAGAAGAAACCTAGGGTCAATACTGATCTGGTGGCGGCGCGCAAATCGGTCACCCATTTGGATGCGCCTTGGCCAATTGCGACGTCGTGGGCGTAGAGCGCTTGCATCTCGGCCTGCTGCGCACCAATGACTGCCTGGGCAGTTGCGGCGGTCGTTTGCATCTCGATCTGTTCGGTGTGGATTGCTTCGATGCGCTCTTGAATCTCAAGGCCAGCTTTTTTCAGTTCAAGTTCACGCTCAATCTGCATGCGCGCCAGTTCAAGTTCGTGCTTCTTGTCGTTCTTGTCTTGGAAGAACTCAAGGAACTTAGGCGTGCCCGACATTAAAAAGCTGATGAGAGTAGAGAGTAAGGTCAACATTATCCAAGTCCAATCATTCCAAGAAATTTATTCACAATCTTGTCTGACAGATCGTCAGGCAAAAACCGCAAGAAGCCAAGCACCCACCAAGCGACGCACATGCGCACGAAAATCTTGAGGAATAGGTCGAATTGCTTCTGGTATTCATTCATCTACCGCACTTTGTCTTAGCGCACAAGTCTTGAATCTCAGCGATGCCCCAGCCGACCGCGCCTAAGAACATCACGATGACGACAATGCCGATAGCCCATGCTAGTTGCTCGGCTTCGTCTTCTTTCTTTTTCTTCTCGGCGGCTTTTAACGCCGCCATTTCCTTGGCGTCGTCTCTGTCCATCTCAGCTTGCCGCGCCTTAGTGGCGTTCCACACGTCTATGCGGCCAGATTGCATAAACAGCATTTTGAGCTGTTCCTCAAACCGTTTGGCCTCGTCTAAGGCCATCTCAATCTGAAGCGCCGCGCCGAGGTTGGACTTGCCGCCAGTGCGCTTGGCATCAAGCATCGCTTTGGTGGCGGTGCTTTGGGCGTCAAACATCCGTGAAATGGACGGCGCTAGACCCGCAAGGTCGTTAGCAACCTTGCTTGCTTTTTTGACTACGCTAATCGCGCTTTGTAGTCCTTCGAGCGCGGTGATTGGGTCGATGATCATTTGTCAACTTTGCCATCCAGTTTGTCAAATATCTTGCCGAGCATGTCTTTAATCTCGCGCATGTCGTTGCGGTAGTCATCGCGGGTGACGTAGGTCAGCGGCATGTTACGCACGTCGCCATCAAGCCGATCAATGGCCATGTAGATGCGGTTGAGCGTCCAGCCGCCGAAGAAACCAGCGATGGTTATGGCGATGTTGAATAAAACTTGGTAGTCCATCATCGGTTCGCCATGCCAGTCAAGTCAATCCTACGCACGGGCTGGTCGTTCAGCGCATTCTGATTGTTGCGCTCAGGCGCCAACGCATTTACTGCGCCAGTCACAGTACCGGTGCGAATTGCTTCGGCGGCTTTTTTAGCGCTTGTCTGCCCAAGTATAGATGGGTCAGAAATTAACTGTATCACGCGGTTGCGTTCTGAAGCAGGCAATGTCTCAAGCAACTTAGCCGCGCCTTCAGGCGTTTTTAAACCTTCGGTCAGCGTACTCATTGTCTTAGCGCCAATTTTGTTTTCCAAGATTTGCAACGCCTTGTTGGTTGTCGCGGCCACAGCGCTCAAATATGAAGGAACGCGCAGCTTAGACATGTTGTCTAGCAACAATTGTTTCAACGCGTCTTGGCCTGCGGTAACTTGCTCTTTAACGGAAATCTCAGCCAGACGCTTTTTGGCTTGTTCTTGCATCACGGCCAATGCGTTATCGGCCAATTCAGTTGCAATGTTGTATCTGCCGGGGCCAAGAATCTTCTCAACTGTCTCAGGCGACTCGTTTTGTACAAGTTTAACAAACGCGTCTTTGTCGTTTTTCCAAAGTTCAAGCGCTTTGCCCGCCAGTTTCTTTTCGGCGATTGCGCTCATGCCTTTGGTGTAGTCAGCCAAGTATTGACGATAGCCAGTACCACCGGCGGATTCAATAGCATCCACCAGAGCAGGTCGAATATCTGTCAAAACGCTAGCCGCAAGATTGCGCTGGGCGGTTGCGTCCATGCCTGGGCGCAATTTTTGAATAGCGGCGTTGACAGAATTTTTACGAATTGCGTCCAAGGCACGGGCGTCGATGACGCCGCCGCTACTAGTCCACTTGGCAATGTCGTCGGCCACGTTTTTAACTGCGCCCGCCAGCACATCATTACCTGCAAACTCTGGTTTGTTGGCAATTGTAGAGATGCTTTGCGCCAGTTTTTGACCTTCAAGCGGTTTAATACCAACTGAACGCATGGCATCCGCCGCGCTTTGGGCGAATCTAGCACCTTGGCCAAGATCAAGCGAGGCTTGCGCGGCTTTGCTTGACCACTCACCGAAGGCTTTTTCAGCCAACTCACCAGCGTAGGTGTACTTGGTTGCGCCAACTGGTAATCCGCGTTTGATCAAATCAAGACGTGCCCATGCTTCAGCAGCATTGCCTGCGCTGATAAGATCACGCACCTTCTGAACTTCAGCCGCCGCTTCAGCGCTGAGTTTGCCTGCTTGCGCCTCATATTCTGCAACAGACTTACCTAAGTTTGCGCGGTTGAGCGCCGCCTCACGTTGCGGGGCAGTCATTTGATTAAGGTTAGCCTTGGCTTGCTCAACTGTGCCACGGGCTTCCGCCGCTGTAGCGCCGCCTGCTAATCTAGCAAGAGCGTTTACAGACTCTTTGCCTTGAGTGTCTTCTAACGCACGAAGGAATCGTGGGTCGCGTGCAGTAGCGCGGTCAATCAGTGCTTGCCATGTTGGGCTGTTAATCTCAGCCGTGGCTTGTGCAGCGCTAACACTTTTGCCTTGTGCCGCGCGAAGGGCGTTGGTGACTTGTTCAAAGTCAGGGCCAAGCGCGTCTTTTACAATCTTAGCGGCTTTCTGTTGAGGGATCTGACGCAAGTCAGCGACTTTACCAGCCACATACCCAACGGCAGGGCCAAGAACTCGACCACCTGCTTCAAAAGTCGCGCCTTCAAGAATGTTACGGGCGGGTTCAACAACTTGCGCGGCGCCTTGGCGCGGCGCTTTCATACCCATCGCCACATCGGCCAATTCCAAGCCTTCTTTGGCGATACCGTATCCTAGACCAGCACCGCCTACGACACCAGCAGGCCCCATGGGCGTTCCCAACAAACCGCCACCAATCGCGCCGCCAGCCTCAAGAAGTGGGGCCGCAAACGGGCGCACGGCTTGGTAAACGCGTTGGCCGGTTGTTAATTGTGGTGCAGGCTGGCGTTCACTAGGCATGCCAGTCTCAGCAGGCATTGAGGGTTGCAAAGCTGTAGGTAATGCTGGCGCGCCCAAACCAAACTTTTGCATGATGGCCTGCTGAGTAGCAGGATTAGCATTTGCAAAGTTGGGGTCTTGAGGCGCCCATTTGTCAAAAATCGCCTGCTTAGTCGCAGGATTGGCGTTGACAAAATTTGGGTCGGTAAGGACTGCGGCTAAATCTGCCATTTTGGCTCCTTACTTCAACAAAGGATTGCTAGTGTCTATGCCGCTTGCGCCGCCAGAAGACGTTGCCCCGCCAGCTTTACGTTGTGCGTTTTGCACGCCGGTGCGAACAATGTCTTGGAACTCGCGGGCGGCTTTGACGTATTCTTTTTCGTCTTGCGCCAAAGTCATACGCAAACGAGCCGCCGTGGCTTTTGCACCTTCTTTTTCAGAAATAGCGCCGCCGCCTTTAAGTGCTTCAAATGCTGACAAGAATGCAGTACCTTCAATTTGGTCTTGCAATGCTTGAAAGCCTGCCGCGTCAGTTCCAGGCACAAACCGCGCGCCGGGAACCCAAGTAGCGCCCACAGCGTTTTCAAAGCCGGGGTGGGGCTTGGTAGCCGCTTGAATAAGTTTGCCGTTTTTATCGCGCACTTCTTGTTTACCAACCATTTGATCAATAACATCAAGCGCAGTTTGAGCGTTAGTAATAATTCCTGGCAACGCTTGTTTAGCCGCAACATCGTTTTTAGCAATTGCTTCGCCAGTTGCTCTAGCCGTAGCCATTTGCTGCTGAAATGCTGGATCACCGTCGCGTTTAAGTTTTTCTCGGCTAATTTCAATGTTTTCTCTAGCGCGGGCGTCGGCCATTTTTTCGCCCGCAGTAGCGGTCTTAGTGGTTTCGCTTACCACTGTTGGTTTGCCACCTAAACCAGGCAATGCGGTTACTTTTGATGTGCCGCCCAAATTCTCAGTAATGTACTGAGGCTTGTTCAACTCCATGAACTTTTCAGTACCAAGTTTAGATTGGTTAATGAGTTCAGCAAATGCTTGCGGGCCTGCTTGAATAGCTTGCTGAATGCGAGCCATTGATTGTTCTGCCGTTACGCCCCGCGCTTTTAAAGCAGGGCCAAGAATGGGGTCGGCATGGTTTGCTTGATGCCAAGCCAAATATTGCTCTGGCGCTTTAGGATCTAGCGGATTGATGGTGTCAAGAAATGAACGTGACTGTTTTAACTTGTCATCAATTAACTTGGTTTCAGCAGCTTGGGTTTCAGTTTTAAGTTTACCCAATTCAAGCAAACCTTTTTCCACAGCAGGCAACTTAGATCCAAACCCACCGCCAGCCAATGACTGACGAAGCGCGTTTGTATCAATTTGACCAGTCTTGGGATCGTATGCTTTAGCGTATGCTTGGTTCAACGCGTTAACAGATTCCTGCTCACGTTTGGCAGACTCCAATTGGTACTGCGCCATTGCATTTTGATTTTGCGCATTTTGAATCTGCGCAACTTGGCCGTACTGCGCCAAGGGGTTTGCAATCTCAATACCTCTAACGCCAAGAGCAATGTTTGGATCAATAGCCATTATTCACCTCGAATTTATTAAGGGCCGTAGCCTGCGCTAGTGCCGTAGCCGACATTACTTGTTTGAGGAGTACGCAAAGCGTTAAGCAACGCGTTGCCTTGACTGTAGTTCAAATATGTGCCCAAGCCACCAGTAATTGCGTTGGCTTGGCCTACTTGACCCGCTGCTTGAGCAGCCGCGCCGCCAGTCATCAAATTGCCAGCAGTGTTTGCGTAGTTTTGACCAGCCTGCGCTACTTGACCAGTAGCTGTTTGACCGATGCCAGCCAAGGCGGCTTGACGGTTGTACAACTGGTTCTCACGCGCTACTTCTGTGCCGTAGCCAGTAAATGCACGGTTGTAAGCGTTTTGAAATTCTTGTGAGCCCATCTCTTGACCATAGCGTTGCGCTGCTTTTAAAGCGCCGCCAGAGATCAAGCCACCACGAGCGGCAGCTTGACGATCAAGTGCTTTTTGACCTTCGGACAAACGGAACGCATAACCTGGGTCAGCTTGATAGTCGCCTGCACCAAACTTAAACGCGCCAGGCACATTACCAGCGGTGCGTTGTAGTTCGGCTAATGCGTTATAACCAGCTTCACGATAGGGCGCATAGTCCTGTCGAGTTTGTTGAAATTGTTCGTTTTGAAGTTCAGCCGCGCGGTCTGCTGCGGCGGCTTGTGTTTTAGCCGCGCCTTTGGCGGCGCTGCTTCCAATTGCCGAACTTACGACTACGGCTCCAGCGACCCAAAATGTCATGGCAGCACCTCTAATTGTTGATGTTTAACTTGATTACCGAGACTATACATGCTATTAGGCTCAACTTCAACCAATTCGGCCTCAGCTTCCTCAACAGTTTTCGCCTCGATGGCGTGGAAAGTCATGCACAGCGCGTCAGTAACTGCAAACACTGCGCGTTTAGTACCAGGTTTACTTGAGAACAAGTGAGGCCCAGTAACCTCTTGCACCCCATCGTCTGTGGTGATTGCCACCGTACCAGACACGATTAAATAGAAGTGTTCTTTCTTGTGGACTGCGCCCACAACCAAAACTCCGGCATGACGAAACACTTCACGGCAATACATACCACCATGAAAATAGTGCTTTGTCTCGGGTTCGTATTGAGGCAACTTAGACACTTCGGCCTGCAAGGCTTGCACCTTGTCTAGCATCGAAGTGGGTTTGTCAATCTCAAACCCTTTGCCGTAGGTCACGCGCATCAGGTAACCTCACGTCCAGACACTCGAATGTTGATCGCGCTGGCTGTGCCTGCAAGGGTGCTAATGAAGTCACCAGCGCCAAGCACCTGACCCACCAATTCTGGGAATGTGTAGACCTCAGACGCTTGCAAGGTTTTGGTCTTGGTGATCAAGTTGGTGTTGCCCGCAGAGCCAGCGGATGTCACCAAGTTGACAGAGATCGTGGCGGCAGACGCGCTGATATTAGTTGCTGTGAACTTGTCGATGATGGCGGTAACGCCAGTCGCTGTGTACTGGGTTGTTTGAGCGTTTTCGGCGTACTTAGCCGGTACGAGGACTTTGACGGTGACTGTCATGGTTTACTCCAATAAGAGGCAATTGTTAGCGGCTTGTTGCATGATGACCCAATTAGTGCCGTCAGACACCATTGTCGCCCAATTTCCTACAACTGCCAAGAGGATCGCTGTGCCAGCGACCGTGCTGTCGATGGGCACAACATTGCTGGACGCAGACACCAGGGTCTGCGCTTGCATATTTTTAAACGTCAACGTGCGGCCAGACCACGCGCTTGCTGTGGGCAAAGTTACCGTACAAGTCGAACCTGACTTGTTGTTGATTAGCCAAGTCTCGTTGTCAGCCACCGTAAAGTCAGCGGTCTTGGTGACAGGCGCTGACGATGTGGCGTTAATGCTGGCAATGATAGCCGCAGTGTCAACGATAGGTTGAACTTGCAACGCCTCGATCTGCTTTTGCATCTCAGCCGTCTGAGACACCAAGGACGAGCAGCAGTCAACAAGATTGGCTTCCTGAATCTGTTTGATTAACTCAGCGCTCAGATCAGCCGTTGGCGGCAGGGTCTGCAACTCTTGGTTAACCGACATCAACGCTTGATCGTAGGACGCAAGCAAGGACACCGTGTCAGTGCCAAGATCGCCATCATCCACAATCGTGGCAGCGTTCAGCAGTGACAGAAAGAACAAATACCACGCACGGTCAATTAGACCCGTGCGCGGATCAATCAACGGCACCCGTGGTGGCGTGATTGGCGTTGGCGTAGCGTTAGGGCTAGGCATTTGTTGGACTCAGAATAAGTTCTGCGCCCATGATGGCAATCTTCACAGGATCAGTGCCGGACACTTCATAAACACGGTCGCGCAGCTTGACAGTCATGCCCAAACGCCGCCACAGCACGCGCTTGTAGTACTGACCGATCTTGCCCATGGATGACCAATGTTCGTTTGACCATGTGTGGCCGCCATCGTCTGACCAGCGCAACATAACTTGTGGGTCAGCGCCTTGGGTAGCGATCGCAGTTTGTTCAGTAATTAAATAATCCCCATTTTCAGTAATCAAATACTGATCATCTTCTGTTTGCAAATATATAGTTTCGTTAACGACCAAGCCATTTAAACCCACGCCAGACTCGCAATCGAGTTGCATAGCATGCTGGGCTGTGCGGTGCAAATTATTTTGACCAGTTGGCAATGCACGCCATGTGCGAAGCCATTTCTGAATTTCGCCGTTGTCGCTAAAGTCATCTAAATCAAACGCATAGATGTTGCCGTTTTCAAAGTCGCCCACAACAATTTTGTTGTTAAACGCCATTTGGCAGTTACTGCGGTGGCGTGTAAAGTTGCCGTCAGTAAACCCTGCACGCTCGTGCCATGCCTGAGTCGCAGCGTCATATACCCATGTGGTGTTGGCCGTTGGAAAAATCAGCACGTAGAAGCTGTGACCGTCTTGCTGATAGGTGTAGCCGATGGCGTCAGACAAATCGGCGTATTGCTGAATCTGCCACTCGACAGCGTGGGTCGAGATGCGAACGCCGGTGTAGCCGTTGGCGCGGTAGACAATACCTTGACCACGGCGGTCACGACCAAGCCAGAACAGGCCGTTGTCCATCTTGGCGACAGAGAATGGAGCAGCACAGCCCAACTCGTTAAACGCGCCTTGGATGCGTTGCAAGGGGAAGTCAGTCGCGCCAGAGTCGTACCAAACTTCAATCGAGTTAGTACCAAACGCCCACACTTCGCGGAAGTTGGACGCCACGGCCACTAGACCGTCAGGAGAGCCTTCTGTGCTGGCAAAGTCAAGCGGGTCAATGGACGTGCCATCTAATATCTGCGTGACCCACATCAACTGACTGTCTGGCTGGTTGAACACGAAATAGCCGTCCAGATAGCAGACAGTCTTAGCGCCTGGAAAATCCGGATCGGTGATCTGACCAAAAGCGTTTGTCGTGTTGTTGTAAATGTAGCTAGGGCCATTGCAGGCGATAAACAACTGCGTGCCATTGTCAGACATACTGACTGGGCCAGTACCGGCAACCGTACCAAGTAGCGTGGCTGTATACGAGGTGTTGATCTTATAGAGCTGTGTGCCCGACACCACAAAGGCCGTGCTGTCGCTAGACGAGAACGCCCACAGCCCACGGATCGGGCCAGTGCCGATTGTGTTAAGCAGTTTGAGGCCAGGGGCGCGGTTCAGAAACGCAGGCTCTTTACCGGCCTCTGGAACAATCTCTGGGAACAGATTGACCATCCGAGCGTCTGCCGCATTGACAGAACGCGCTACATAAGTAGAGCCAAGAATCGGCGTCTTCATTAGTAGTTACCGGCATAGATGTTGAAACGCTGGCGGTTGGCCACCAATGCGTAAGGCAGCGCCATCACATCGTCAGGGTTGTTGATGCGCTTCAAGTCACGCTTGGAAGTCATCGCAATGCGCTGCACTTGTGGGCTTGGCTCAACGCCAAACTCGGGGGCAAACTCCATGGCCAAGTTGTACGTAAACGCACGCAGATAGCCTGGTGGGTAGTACAGCACTGTGGACAGCGTGGCGGGGTTGTTCAGTTCTTCAACCGACACAAAGTGCCACTCCAAGTCTTGCGTAGGACGTGGGTAGATAAACATCTCCGCATCGGGATACGTCATGTTGACGAAGATCACTTGCGGGTATGTAGACGTTACGGTCTTAACAGCAATGCCATCGTACTGCTGTTGATTGATAAATTTGATGCCATATGACACGCCATTGGGCGCTTTGAAGTAAGTGGCATCGTCAAACAAGATGGGGCGGTTGCCCACAAAGTCACCCGATGGGCCAAGCGTGCGGCTGATGAAGCCAGAGGGCCATGTGAAGACTTGATCTTGCGTAGAAAACACTGACAAACGCTCGGTCTGCCACGAATCGATCATCTGATTTAACGCCATCAAGGCGTCTTGAGACGTAGCCGCTGAAGGCGTTTCACCTTCGGCAAGCACACCGAGAAGCCTAAGCGCGCGTTCGATTTGTTGGCCAGCGGTGTACGTTGTCATGTTTAAACCTCAGCAGTGGTTTTTCTACGGCGTTTAACTTCCAGCACGTTCACGGGAGCCGCTTCAGGTTCAGAAGGCGTGTCTGGATTATAGCGAACCCAGCCGTTTTGTTCATCCATTTCGGCTTCTAAATCCATGGTGGCAACTTTAGCGCCGTGGATGGGGTGAGTAAGGTATATGACCATAATTTAAAAATGGGGGTGATTAACCCCCATTTGGTTTAAGCGCCGTGGATAACGCAGAAGTTGATCACAACAGCTTCAGACAGTGTACCGCCTGAAATGTTGCGCAAGGTGATGCTGACTGAACCGGCCGCCAATGAATTGGCAAACACGTTGTAAGAACCAGCAGTCGCTTGACCACCAGAGATCGTCAAGATCACAGTGTCATTTGCGCTGATTGTGCTGTTGTTCAAAGTGAACGTAGCGTTAGTGGCAGTTGCCAAAGACGCATTGTTCATTGTGATACGGCCCATAGACTTGTTCAGCGTGACCGCTGTGGACTTGTCTGTGGCTTGTGTCACTGTACCTTGAGCAGCAGGCGCGTAACCGATTTCCTCGGTTGCGTACATTGTGCTGAATTCGGGATCCAGATATGCAACGCCAGTAGCTTTTGTATTTGACATGATTGTTCCTTTAAAAATGGGAGCCGAAGCCCCCATTTAGGTTTTAGCCAGCGATACGGTAGAACACGTAAGTAGCTTCACCAGTCTTACGAACGCGCCATTTGCATGATGACACAGCAGACACAGCGGCAACACCAACCAAGGTGCAACCAGTGTTAGCAGTGACAGTAGCAGCGTCAGAAGCGTCTGTATTGATGATGTAAAAGTCAAAGCAGCTATCGACTTTCATGCTGGGGAATGCAGCGTCCAAAGAAGTACCGAGGGGTACTGTCAAAGCGCCAGCAGTGCCGTTGAAAGTGATGATGCCGGTAGCCAATTCAGCAGCAGTCAAAGTGGCTGCGGCTGCTTTAGCTGTGGGAGCCACTTGCGTGACCATGTTGATTTCGTTCAGATTGCCGTCACCGAGTTGGTAACCGCCTGCGCCATTAGGTAATGCCATGATAATTTCCTTTCAATGTTAAGAACAAAGAGAGGGGCCGAAGCCCCAATCAATTAACCCCAGAGGCGAACAGCCATCTGTGGGCGGATTGTGTTGTAGCCATACAAAACGTCGATACGGCAAGGCATACGATCGTTGTTGATGTCGTACTGGCGAACCACACGCAAGCTGATACCGTTGTGAACGGCGCGAGCAGCCATGTCAACACCTTGGGGCAACAGCAAGTCAGCGGTTGCAAAGGTGATGGCATCTTTGTGGTAAACCAAGTTTTGAGCGTACTGGCTAGAAGCGGCACCCACGAACACGACAGCAGCGCCGGAAGCTGGGAAGCTGTCCACGGTAGCCAAAGCGTTGGTAGAGGTGTAGATAGGAGCAACAGTGATGTTACCTTCGCCGCTTGAACCCAAAGTCACGTTTGCAGTAGCAACGAACTGGAACAAGGAACCGGTAGATTCACGAGTTTGTGGGTTAACAGCGTAGCAACCAGCAACAGTGAACACGTCACCGATTTTCACAGTGCCTGCGTTACCAGCGCCAGTGATAGCGATAGTAGTTGCGCCTTGTGAAGACACGGAAGCAGACAAAGTGCCGCCAGTAGCAGTACGTGAGCCAGTTGTGAACTGCTTGATAGACTGAGACATGTTGATCTCGTCAAAGCCCAACACACCAGTGCCCATCATGCCGTTCTTGAATTGCTTGCTGATAGTGTCTGTAGGATTGAACAGACCTTTCATGCCTTCAACCAAACCAGCGTTAGCAGCAGGGTTCACAGTAGCGTAACGTGGGGACATCACAGCAGCGTTCTCGTTCAGCTTCTGCTGGGCTTGCAACAAGACCAAAGAAGTAGAAGGAGTTGTACCAGGTGTACCAACAGAGTTACCAATGCCCAAGTAGGCGTTAGCAACGTCAGCATCAATAGAAGATGCCAATTGGCTGATACGAGGCTTCAACACACGCTCAGCGAAGTCGTCCAATTGCATGGTCAATTCAGCAGATGTGAAGTTGACGCCGATGTGCTTTTGGCTGGCAACGGTCAAGGTTGTGTACTGTTCGTTGTCGTCTTGCACTTGCAAAGCGGCACCGTCAGTCACCAGAGCGCGGTCGGGCAAACGGATACGGAGGGTAGAACCAATCTTAGCACCTTCAACAGCGAAGCTGTCGTCGTACTGGCGGTTCACGTTACGTGTCAAAACAAGGTTGTTCTCCAGAATTTCCAGAGACTTGCGGGTGATCATGTCGATCGTCAGAATACTATTAGACATTTCAGTCCTTTCAAAAAAGTCAAAGTTTTAGCGGTTCTGTGCTTGCAGCTTCTTAATCTGTCTTGCACGTTCAGCTTCAATCCACTGCGAGGCCGTCATGCTCTTGACAGAGCGAGGGTCTGTAGTGTCTAAAACTGCTGCTCCAGCGGAGCGTGCAGTGACAGGAGAAATCGGCGCGGGCGCAGATGTTGTTTTCTTGATCGGGGGCGCTGATGCCAATTTGGCTTCAATTTTCCCAATCTCTTTCGCCTGACCGAGTGGCGTCATGCGTGAGATACGATCTGCTTCTTTTGGATTTGAGCCAAGGTAGTACGCTAACTCAGGCCCAATGTCCGAAGACTGGATCGTTTCGGCCATCACGTTCGTGATCGGTAGCTTGGGGTTGTAGGCGACTTGTTCAAAGTCATCATACTTGTCCCGCGCTTGCTCTTCACGCTCTTGATAGCTTTCGAGAACGGCTGATTGCTGCTTGGCTGCTTCACGTTTGGCCAATAGTTCTTCGGCTTTCTGATATGCCATTGCTTCCGCATAGGCTTCAGGGCTTTCAAACTGGTCAACGGACGCAGTTGGTGCAGCTTTCACGATTTGCGTTTCGGCAGACCGTTGTGCTTGCTCTCTTTCCCACTTACGTTGCTCTCTTGCGAGGCGTTTGCCGATCATCGCATCAATTTCAGCCTGGGAGTACTTCTTTTCCTCTGTGGCTTGTTCGACTTGGTTCTCAGCGACTTCCGGCGTACTTTCAGCAACTTCAGGTGTGGCCGTCACATCCGTGGTTGGCGCGGAGTCTACTTCCGCTAGGGCTTGGACTTCTTCAGTCATGTTTTATGAATCCTAAGATTCCTCGGTCAACTGGGCCGATACAGTTTGTCAGCACATTATGCTGGAATTTCTATAGATTACGCAATAGGTTTTGGGTATTTTGCTTTTACTGCTAAACACGCATCAACATAGGCTTGAATTTGAGCCTGGTCGTTTTTAACAACGCCGTCAAGATACTCTCTGACATCTGGGTACTCATCAGCGCGTTTACGCTGATAGTCCAATGAATCATAAGCAGCTTGCAAACGTGCAAATTCTGCGTCAATCTCAGCGTCAGTCACGGGCGCTTGCGAAGGGCTAATCCATTCAACAGCGTCGCCGCGCACAATAACTTGTGCGTTAGGAACAAGAGACAAAATTGCGTCAGCTTTATTTACGGTAATCATGCTGCGATCTCCAAAAGAGTAATGGTGGAAACAGAAGAGTTATTTTGAACAATTACACCATCCACGTTTTGATCAGCGGCAAATTGCGTTTTGTAAGTTGTTGACGATGTGGTTGCTGGGCTGTCTAAATAGCAAGTGCTAGATTGACCAGACACGTTATCAATTCCAGTTCCTGTATATCCATATCCACCAGCAATTTTTGCTAAAACAGATGCGCCGCGCAACAATTGAATGTTTACGCTATTAAAAGAAGTGCTTGTGCTTTTCTTTGCAACGCCGTTTTGATTAACCAACACAAGAATTTTGCTAGTGCTAAATTTTGGGGTAATTGAAGCTGTCAAACCCGTGTCCGCATAAGTGCTAGATGTTGACAATGTTTGAGTTGCGTAAGTTGCATTAACAACTTGCAACACGCCACCAGAACGAATGTCTGATACCGTGGTTTTAACTGTAGCGCCGCTTTGAACAACGGGTACTTGTTCAGCACCGCTTAGGGGCGTCGATGCGTTCGAAAGCGCGGAGATTTTTTTATCAGCCATGATAAGTCCTTGTATTGTTTTGAATTAACAATTTTCAGCGCCAGCGAATTCTGGCAAAGTTTTTAAATGCTCATAAATTTGAGCAATAAAATTAGCCGAGCCAGCGTCAACAGACACAGGAATTTGATACTGTTTAACAAATTCTTGTGTCTCACCTTTGAAGCTAACGTTTGCGATCAAATTTTCTTTGTCGCCGCTAAAGTTGGCTACTTTGATGTACGCAGAAAATGAAATTCGTTGGACACCATTGTTAACCACACCCATTGGGGTGTGGACTGAAACTCTACCTTCAACATCAATAATTTTTCGCAAAGCCATAACTGTTCCTTAATTAAAAAATGCGGGTGGCTGAAAACTTAATTGATCTTGTTGCTGTTACGCCATTCGCCACTTGAAGTTTATTGCCGGTTACAGACAACACAAGATTTGCATTACTTTGATAGGTGTTTGTAATTGCAGCAGTTGTGCCGTCACTACTTACAAAAGAAATTGACCAATAACCTTCTGTTGTGTTTAAGGCGTAAATTTGCCAAGCGCCTGCTTGAGTACCAAAATTGATTAGATCGGCAGTTGTTGAGCCAGCAATGTTTGTTTGATCTCGGTATTGATTTACTGGCTTTGATGCGTAAATTAACGGGGTGGTGAAAGAAGTGTTGTTAGAACTATTTGTATAGCCTAAAAAGTAGTCAACATTTCCTGAGAATGGCGTAATTTGAACATTGTCTGTGTCAAATGTTCCAATCACACTAATACCAACAGGATTTCCGTCAACTTCAAGAATTCGCAATGGCGTTCCACCGCTAATTGAATGACGGTGGTTTCCAAATGTAATGACACGGCAATTTGTGTCAACAATCATAACAGACTCGCCGACTGCGCCAGTTGTGTAATTATCTGCAACATAGCCATCTTCTGAACCATACATTGTCAAGAATGGGCCATCGCCGGTTGTACCGCCCGCTGAAACTTCAAAGTAAGTGTTTGTTACTTTGAAATTTGTGCAGCCTGTAAAGTAAAAACCTTTTGTCCCGTTATTTCCGTTTTGTACAGTGTTTGATTCAATTACTATGTTTACTGCGTTTGTGGCATGAACAGCATAAGTGTTTGATTTACCATCTCTAAAATGGTTATTTTTAACGTAGATATTTGCACAATAGCCTACAATTTCGACAGCTTTTTCGTAGTAAGTCAGGAAATAGTTATCGTCGATCAACATTTGATCGGTTTCCTGATTCATTGAAATTGCTTTGTCCAAATTTTGGAACAAATTTTGTCTAAAAGTAACATTGACAACAGCACTGCCAGGTGTTTGACAAAATGAAAAACCAGTCACTCCATTGTTGCTTACTGGGTCAACAAAACGCAATTTTTCAACAAAAACTTGCGATTCATCGCTACCATCATCCATTGAAAACATGATGTTAGAAGCGCCGCCATTCCAACTAACAATAGAAGTTTTGCCTTCGCCAATCAACGACACAAACTGTGCGCCTGGCAAATTGATAGTTGAGGAAATAATGTATTTTCCACTTGGAAAAAATACAGTCGCCCCGTAAGCTGAAGAATTGCCAAATGTGGCCGCAGCATTGACAGCGGTCTGAATTGCGGTTGTGTCGTCTGTCACTCCATCGCCAACAGCGCCAAAATCTTTGACGCTAATCGTCTCACGCAATTTATTTTGAACTGTCGTGGTTACCGCGCCAGTTCCAGCAGCTGTATAGCTTACTAATGCAGAGGTAGTGTTGGTTAAAGTTGAAACATTGTCGTATGTTGCAATTAAAACATCAGTGCTGTCTTTTAATACAAACTTGTATGTTGTTAAAGCGTCAATCCAGATTTCACCACTACCAGACACGCGACCAGCAGCATCAAGCACAATTGGATTAGTCCAAGCGGTGCCGCCACTAGAGTTGGTGTAAGTTGCTTGAGGGGTTGTTGTACCAGCCGCATAAGTGTACAGCTTACCGCCAGTCAGGACTGCGCCGGTATTGGTAAAAAATTGGGCCGCAACGCCGCCTACTGGGGAAAGATTTACTGCCATGTTAAGGCTCCAAAAGAATCAAGCCGCCGTCCTCTTGGACAAGATTGTCACCGTTTTCGCATAGCAAATTGCCCACCGAGGCCCCGCTATCGCGCGTACCTGAAAACAGCGTAACAATGCCGCCAAGTCCTAGACCTAGCGCATTGCGAAGGGCGACGCCGAAGCTCATTGCTTGTTAATGGGTTTGCAGTACACAGTACCAGCATCAGCCACTTGAATCGCGCTTACACGCCAAGGAGCGCCAGTGCCCATGGGCAAATAAAACGGAATTGGTGTGTATGCAGGGATCGGTGTGCTGGCAGTTGTTGCAACAGCAGCGGGGCCAACTTCCACATAACAAGGAGTCGTAGACCAGATCACCACGCCTTCGGGGCCTGGATTCCAATCAGACGTATTGCCAGCAGTGCCGGTATAAGACGCTGTGCGGCCAGGGAAATCGGCCTTTGATAGGGGGTTTAAGAGTTCCATGATGATCCTTATGCCAAGAATTTTAGCTTGTACAGCGTGCGCAGATAAATCTCAACGATATTATCTATCAATTGTTGCAACGATGTATCAGATTTATCGCACACATCGTATCTTGCGGCTTCGATTTCGGCAAGCGAATCTTGCAAAAACTCGATCACATTGGCCGTTTTCTTGGCCGAATGCAGGGTGATGGGGCCAATCAGACCGTAGCGGCCTTGGTAGGCTTCGGCAAAGTCGTCAGCCGCGCCGATGATGCGGTCATAGAAAATGTTGAGCGCCACATGCTTGCTGTAACTGCGGGTGTTCAGGTGAACACTGTGCGTGACATCACGGGCTAGGAATAAGATTCCAATAAAGTCTGCGGCTTTCATTGTGGCATTCCTTGTGGGGGCATCATTTGTTCTGGTGGCATCTCTTGCTCGGGAGCCATCATTTGTTCTTCAGGATTCTCGTCACGGATCATTGGAATCATTGCCATTTGCGACTCCATGGCCGCAGCGACAACACCCATGGCGATGTCTTGAATCTGTTCTTCACTCATACCAGCTTGAACCGCAGAAATTCGCTTGGTTTCGGCATCGTATGCCTTGATCTGAGCCTCAAACTCTTTGCGCTCCAAGTCCTGCATTTCGATTGATTTGCCGACATTCTGGATCATCTGGTGCATCTGCTCCATCTCAGCGCCCATGGCCTGAATCTGTTGCTGCGCTGCCTGCAATGCTGGATCGTTCTCATCGTCAGACAAGAACTTAGGATCAATGGTTTTCTGGAACCGCTTGGCCATCTCTTGAGCGCCAGGCCAGTCCATGTTCTTAACGAACAAGTCGCCAGCCACAGACCACAGTTGTGGGTTGCCCTGAAGCAGTTGAGCCATGGCTTCCAATGCCGCTTGGCGCTTGGTTGCATAGCCTGGGCCGGTTGTGGCCACCACATCGTACTTGCCAACGCCAGGGTTGTAGATTTTTTCAATCACAATACCTTGCTCATTGACAATCTTGTTGACGGGTTGGGGCTGGTCAGGGTTGATCTTGACCATCTTAGTCTCGCCATCTTCACCAATGATGCGGGCAATACGCTGTGTGTCGTAAATCTTGGGGATCAAGTCCACCAACTGACGAGCCACATGGCGCACGGCGCGGGTCAGGTTGTCACCATAGTGGTAAGTACCTACATCACCCTCACGCTGGCGGGCCAGAATGGCTTTGCCAGAGCGTTCGTTGCTTCCCATGCCGAGTGATGCGTTGTATTGGCCGGTTGTGGACTTAATGTCCTCAGAAGCGCCCGATTTGGCTTGCAATAGGCCCGTGGATGCCATTGGAGGCTGTGCCCGCTGGGGTAGTGGCAAGACCGCACCTTGGCCGTCTGTAACGTCAGGATTGACCTCCAGATAGGGCCAGTTGTTCGTGTTGGCTGTCTTCCACTTGTCTTCGTAGCCCTCGAACTGGCCACCATAGCCAATGAACGGAGCCTTGGGAGCCAACGCCAGCATCTCAGCTTCTTGGCTGACCCAATAGTTGTACATGCGCTGGGCATCCTTGGCGTTACGCACCAAGCCAGACACATAGAGACGGCCATCAACCTCAAACTCGTTGCCAACAACACGGATCACGGGAATCCATTTGCCAGCCCACTCTTTTTCTTCGAGGATTTCGTAGCCGTTGATCTTGCAATACTTGATTCTTGGGCGCTCAGAGACACGGCTCTTGATCGGTTTGCCGAACATGTCCTTGAGCATCTTGTCTTCAGGCGTGCCTACAAAGGCAGACTGGTTGCCAGGGTACAAGTTCAGGGTCGTTTTGTCGTAGTCAACGTAGTAGTAGCCAGCGATGCGAACTGTGTCTTCGTTGAGCCAGTTGCTGATTGACTGATCGCCCACGCCAAGGGACTGGAGCGTAGAGATAGGCGCAGCATCGGGGTACTGGCGCTCATACTCTGCTTTTGTGAGGTCTTCGGTGATAAAACACCACTTGGCATCCGCGCCAGTTGGGTCTTGGATCAATGGATCCATGTAGACCGAGAAGCTGTTGCGGATACGGCCAATCTTGATGTCTTGATCGAACGTATTGTCGTCGCAGTACTCAGTGTACAGCGTGATGTAGCCTTCGCCGTAAGACACCTGATTTTCGCAGGCCGTGTCGTATGCCACGTCAGCGTCGGAGATGTACTCAATGTGGCGGATCATGCCGTTGAAAATGTCGGCCACTTCCACGTCAGCGTTGTCATCGACTGGGATGACCTTAGCGCCTGGACGGTTCTGACGCATGTCATTCGTCACTTGACGAACGTGCTGCGGCAGTTTGTTGATTGTCAAAGTTGGGCGTGCGTTGATTGTCTGGCCCTGCACCGCACCGCGAGTTGCCAAAACGTCAGCAGGCCACTGCCAATGATTGTCGGGTGAGCCTGCATAAAAGCGCAGATCGTCAATTTCATCCTCACGGCTTTCAGCCAATGCAGAGACAGCCATGTCCAGTCGCGCACGGGCGACTGTCAATATATCTGACTCACTCTTTGCAGGCTTACCGCCAGCAGCCACATTAGCGGCTGCGACTATTCCGGTTGGATCATTCATTCCAAAACCCCTAAAATATGAGGCTCACGCATGACGACATACTCTTTGCCGTCTTGCTTAAATTCTTGCCCTACGCCAAAGTATACATGGTCACCAACCTTGATGTCCAAACATTTTGGGCCAACAGCGATAGCAATACCGGTTTCAGTCTGTGAATTTTGGGGCAAAACAAACAGCGGGTGCTTTTCAACGTCGCGTTCGATGATGATGCAGTCTTGCAGTGCTTTCATTTTTTCTTAGCCATTGGTTTTTGCGCCTCGCGCTTGACAGAGTAGGCGATTGCAACTGCCTGTTTCACTGGTTTGCCTGCGGCGACTTCAGCCTTCACGTTCTTGCGGAAGGCTTCGGGTGATTTTGATTTGACGAGTGGCATCATTTACCTTTCTTGGTCGTCTTGGCAGATTCTTTAAACGCTTTGGCAGTCGGCGCGCCGGGTGTACCAGGCTTGCGCATCTTTTCGCCAGAGCCTTCTTTGATGCGCTCGCGTTTTGCTGCGATATTTGCGTAGAGTCCAGGTTTCGTTGCCATATCAACACTTCCATCGTTTAAGGGCTGCTTTAGCGCGTTCGCCATCTTTGGCGTTGGCCGCTACGGCGCCCATTCTTGCACAAAATGAATCCTTGCGGCCCTGATCTGCCTTGGTCTTGGGGTTTGGTGCTGGCGCTTTGAGGTTGGAGCCAGTCTCGCGGTTGTACTTCTCACGCCCTTTGGCGGTCAAACCGGCGCCTTTGCTGACCGGCAGCTTCTCGCCGCGACCGACACTTAAGGATACTGACTTCTTTGTAGCCATTACGACCCCATCCAAGATGTTGCAACCACGCCTCGATCACTATAAGTGCGGCGCTGCGTGGATTCACGCGCCTCACGGTGGGCTACTGGAAAGGCAAAAGTGACGCAAATAGCGTCAGCCGCGTCAGGCGAGGCCAATCCGCGTGCTTTCATGTCCTTTTTCGACTCCAAAAAGATAGTCCCCTTAGAGTCGGGCTTCATCATAGGCGAAATTAGATCAGTTTTGAGGAATCTGTCAAGCGGAATCGAGGCAGTTTTCAGCCAATCTTTCATCTTGCCCCACATTTCAGCCCTTTTATTGCCGTACATGATGGGATTCGTCGATTTATTGCCAAAGTTGATGCCCTTGACCTTGTAGCGCTGCTCTTTCAAGCGATCCACAATGCCTGCACCCAACCCGCCCTCGTCGATCACGACCAACGCTGGTTTGTATTCTTCAATCGCCTCGATCACATGACCAACCACAGTCATGGTGTCGTCGCCCCTATGGCGCTGAATGGCAATAATGTCCCGCCCCTGCCTGATAGCGATGACTGTTGCATCCGCGCCAAAGCGGGCGGGGTCTACGCCAATCACAATAGGTGCTGATTGGTCTTGATACTTAGGCCGCTTCATCGCCTCGTCTACCAAACTTGCCGATATGAACTGATCGTCGCCTTCCGAGGGGAACTGACCATACACCTCGACGTGCGCCTGTGATGAGTCAGCGCCGTATTCGTCGATGATCTGCTGATAGACCTGTTTGTCCGTCCCCTCAACCGTGCGCGCGTCCACCACCTTGGTCGTCCAGAACTCCCGCTTGCTGTTAAACGCTTCGTAGAAGTACCCAGTGTTGCGCCGTGGGTTGGAAAACGCCATCCAGAAGCGGTTAGGCGTGTTCTCTGTAAAGAAGCCAGACGTCACCGCCCAGATGCTGTCGTCAATACCAGACGCCTCGTCGAACACGACCAGCACACCGTCGAAGTTGTGAACACCCGCGTAAGCGTCGGGATTTTCCGCTGACCAGAGCCGCCCCTCAACGCCCCAGTAGCGCGTGCCCTTCTTAAGATCACGCTCGACCAACTCCGTGAGCCACTTGGCTGGCATGAGTCGGGTTGCCGACACTTCAAACCAATGGCTGTTGATGGCAGTCGCCAACCACTTGGTAATCTCGGCCCATGTGACTGAGCGTAGCTGACTTTCCGAGTTAGCCGAGATGATGGTCGTGGAACCGATGCGGGTCGTGAGCATCCAGATCGTGATCCAACTGACCAACGCTGACTTACCAATACCACGGCCAGATGACACGGCGTGGCGTAGGGTGTCGTAGTCGACCTTGCCGTTGTTCGCCTTGATGTGGTCGGCGATGGTCTGCAAGACCTCGCGCTGCCATTTGCGTGGGCCTTTGAAATGCTCCAGTGGCGTGCCTGGCTGACCCCAAGGAAACGCGAACATCACAAACGCCAGCGGGTTGTCCTTGATTGCTGGCGCCCACAGACGCGCCATCAGCTCTTGTTCGTCTTCAGCGCTGTATATGGTCGATTGCATTTTGTACCGATGGTTCTATTACTTGGGCGTCGCTTACGTCTATGACATCTAAGGCTCGTTTGGTTGCCTCGGCCAGCGCGCCAGTGATGGAGATGCGCTGATCGACTTCGACAGATATGGCCTGCTTGGCCACCCAGCCGTGTTGATGTTTGAGGATTTCTAACGCTGCCTTGGCGTCGCCTTGTTTGGCTGCTGCGTGAAGTACTTGGGAGAGTTCTATCTCACCATCCGCTTTGCCTTTCTGCGCGGCGAGTTCCACCACGGGGTCAAGTTGCGTGAGTTGTCTGTATTCAATAGGCAGCATGCCTGCGGCCAATGCGAGTGCGTCGCCTTTGAGGCCTAGCTTGGCCGCGTCATATACCGCCTTCAAGCGCGATTCTGTCGCTTCGACCTTGCGCGGTGTAAATGGAATCGAATGGAACATGTGTTCTCCTGCGCGTTTGCGAGTGGTGCGAGTTTACAACAAAAAATAAATTTGTGGAGCCTAAAAATAAAAGCAGACTCCGCAAAAAGTTTTGTGGCGTTTGGAGACTCCACAAAAAATAAAAAATTGTTCGCGAACGCTCCGTTTTTGTTGGCCCTTTGCCGTCGGCCCTACCCCCTCCCCTTCGGCCTGAATGCTTTTTGCAGCATGGCCATGGGGTCCGCATGGCATTGGGTCACTTGGGTCATTTGGGTCACGGTTTTAAATTGGCGCCAGCGCAGCCATGCGGCCGCATGTTTTGGGTCATTTGGGTCATTACTTTTTGCGTGACCTAAGTGACCTAAATGCGCAGATCTGGCGCCCAGGGAATTCCCAGGGTTTGGGTCATTTGGGTCATTTTGTCACGCGATAAAAATTGGTGGCCGGAGACGTGTCAGTCTAGCCTTACAGTCTATATAGGTATTTACCCTTATATCAATATATTTTATTTCCTTATCTAGAAACTATGACCCAAATGACCTAAAACACTCCGCGAATGAGTATCTGCGCCGTTTTGCGCTTGGGTCATTCTTTAAAAACGCGTGACCTATCCATAACCCAAATGACCTAAACCCTACAATTTAGTCAACTTTGTAAAATAAGTGTTGACAATGCAAAGAAATCTGTTACGCTAGAAGCTCGCTTCGGCGAAAACGGTAAATTACAGTAAACGAAAGGCAAAAAATGACACTCTTGAAATTTAATACCGGCCGCGAATACACTAAAAACGGCCAGCGAATCGCAGCAGCTTTGCAAGATAACGGCGATATCGTATTCGTTGACGTTGACCGTCAAATTGACGGCGTTATAAGCGCTGGCGCGTTAACGTGCGATGAAGTGCTGGCGTTTGGCTGCTTCACCCAGCGCGCGATTATGGCCGCTTATGACGCAAACCAATATAACGGCGCCGTTGACCGTTCGCAGCTGCAGCAGCTGCGCGACGCGGCCGCTTCTATCTAATTCAATTCTCTAAGCTACAGTAAAGGCAAAACAACATGAAAAAAGCATTATTCCTAGATCTACTGGCGGCCGTGATTGTCGCGGCGGCGCTGCTTATCGGCGCCCTGGCTTATTTTGACGTACTCACAAAATAAGGAGCCAGCCATGAAAATAACAAACGAACACTTTGCGACACTTTCCGCCATGCTGGCGCCGCTTGATACGGCCGAACGTCGCGCCGCGTATAAAGCGCAAAATTTAACTGATAAGCGCTATCGCTGGGACCTTACTTATTTGGCTGGCCATGCCAGCAAAGCCGATAGTTGTACGCGCTTTATTTGCGACGCGCTTTATTCTTATCTTGACGACGCGCATATTGATACGGCGCTACGTTCTATCGTTAAACCTTTATAAGGGGCCAGCCATGCGAATCACTACTAAAGAAGCAAGAACACTAACCGGTTTAAAAAATCACCACTTAGCTTTTGACGCGTTATATACGCGCTTATCGCGCCGGACCTGGACACAAAACGGCCGCACGTATTCGCCAGCCGGTATGACCTGGCATAGCGCCGACGGCCCACAATCATTTCATTTAACGTTTACTGCGCCAGCTGGCGACGGCGCCGTATTTCATTCGCGCGTCAAATTATCTTTATCGGCTGCGCTTGATTGCCTTACCGGTAACTTTGAGACTATTGAAAGGGTTTAAGCATGCAAGTACATTTAACACTCAAAAGCGCAAACGTTAAAACCGGCCCGATACCGGTTAGCACTACTGAACGCGATTCATGCCCAGCCGATTGCCAAATGAAGGCCGAATGTTACGCGGCCAGCGGCCCATTAGCGCTTCATTGGTCCGCCGTTAGCGATAAAAAACGCGGTACATCATGGGGTGAATTTTGCGACGCTATCGGCGCGTTACCCGACGGCCAATTGTGGCGCCACAATCAAGCCGGTGATTTGCCCCAGCAAAACGGGACAATTGACCCGGTCAAATTAGGCCAGCTTGTCGCGGCCAATACCGGTAAACGCGGGTTTACTTATTCGCACCACCGCGACGCCGCGTCAATTGACTGGATTAGGCATGCCAATGCATGGGGTTTTACCGTCAACTTATCGGCCAATGACCTAAACGACGCCGATTATCTGGCGGACCAAAACGCGGGACCCGTCGTCGTCGTTCTACCGTCGACGCAAAACGAAAACACCAAAACCCCAGCCGGGCGCGCCGTCGTCGTTTGCCCAGCAACCCAGCGCGACGACGTATCGTGCGCGACGTGCCAATTGTGCCAGCGCCAGCGAAGCGCGATTGTAGGTTTCCCGGCGCATGGATCACGTCACCGTGTAATTAACTTGAGGCTGGCATCATGATAAAAAGCATGCGCGCTAAATACCCGGGCCGCTGCGCCCAAACGGGCGCCAGGATAAACCCCGGCGACGATATTAAATTCGACACGGTAACGCGCCAGGCATGGCTTGAAGAGCCAGGCGATACCCGCGTTATTTTCTACGGTGAGCATGGTGCCACCGTATTCCACCGTAACCGTAACGGGCGCTGCGAAGACGCGCCGTGTTGCGGGTGTTGCACTATTTAAAGGGGAAACTATGCAAAACCTAATTGACGCGCTTCAAGCGCTTATTTTCTACGCGGACCTTATCGCGCCAGATCTACCGGACACGGCGCGCGCGGACAATTTTCAAATTGCATTGGACCGGGCGCGCGAAGCGCTAGACAAGGCGGCCCAATGAAAACGTCAGAATTATTTGCCTTAAACCAATGGCTAATGGTATTTCCGGAAAACGCGACGTTTGACGACGTGCTTTATCTGCTATTGGACCCCGACGACGAAACGGTAGTGCCCTGGCACGTTATAGAGACCTACCCGCGACGCGATATCGCAGAATTTATTGCAGACACTCAAACCCACTTTGCAAACGTAACCAATGAAAGATAAGCCATATGATGCACTACGATAAAACAACTGTGACCTTCCACCGCGGTAACGCGTTTTCACCTGAAGGCATAACCCCGGACCCGTTCGCGACGTTAACGATAAACGACTTAGTTGACCGGGACCTAATCGATGCTATTTGCGCCCTTATGCGCGAACACGTCAACAAAGTGCATGCAGACTGCTGCAATTTTAAGTTAACCGTAGAAGATTGGGATATCTAACATGATCAATTTAGAAAATCTAACGGCCACTGAAGCCGAAGCGCTGGCCTATTCGGAGGGCTTCACGGGTACGGCGCGCCAATTTGGCCGCATAGCGGACCTACAGCGCGCCCTAGGCGAAGCGGTGGCCGCGCTTGAAGAGATAGCCTACCAAACCCGCGAACGCGGACGGCCAGCGGCCGCAAAGCTGGCGCTTGAGAAAATTAAAGAGGGAAATTTATTATGAGAACTAAAGACAATTTACACCCGCTCATGCGCGAGATTATCGCGCCATGGGCGCCGCTCACCTATGCGGACCACTACTATATTGACCTGGGTTACCGGCATGAGCTGGGCCGGGTATCAGAGCATGAATACCGCATGGCGCTGGCGGAGGGTCCAGAGGCCCGGCGCCTAATGCACCGCGGCGCCATGGAGGCCATGCAATGCTATTAACATTTGCGTTTATACTGGCAGGGCTGCTGGCGATTCTTTTGGATCTTTAGCGGTTGCCACACCTCACAGGCCCCTTTACAGGGGCCTTTTTTATGTCTATTTCACCAGGCGGACTGATACCGGCGACGGTAGATCCTCCACCATGCGGCGCATATCTGATTTGCTCACACCCACCATATCAGGGGCGCAGAACAGGTGTTTTTTACTTGGGAAATCACCCGACGCCACGCGGCCCAGGTCAATCCAGCCAGCTTCCTTAAGCGCATGCAATAGTGCTGGCTGGGGGACCTTCACGCCAGCGGGCGCAGACCCCGCCACGCGGTCACAAAGCGCATGGAAGGGGGACGCCACCACGCCCTTGGAAAATTCCCCTAGACGGTTGCGCATCAGTTCCACCAGGTAACTTTCGGCCATGCTCATGCCATGCTCGACAAGGTTTAACTTAAATTCTGTCATCATAGGTGCGGCGCCTGGGTTAAACGCGGAGACGTCACGGGCCTGCAGCCACGCACCCACGGCCGCAAAACCGCCGTTTTTGTACCAATCCCACATCTTGGCGGCGGCCTCGGGGGCCATGCGGGGGGCATGGGACCAAATGCACATCCAACGGCGGTCCTGAGAATCTAGGCTAATCGGCACGGGGTCATTTGAGAACGCCAACACGAACACGCGGTTAGCCATCTGGTAAGGGTGTAGGCCCTTGCGGTTAACTGTCAGCATCTCAGGGGGTGCGGCAATGATGGGTTTCAATTTGTTAGCCAGCGCACGGCGCTCTTTTGCGTCGGGTTCTTTCAACTCATTCAAGATCAAGATCTCGGACTCAAGGGCATAACCAAACTGCGACGACATGGTGTCATTGTCCAAGAGGCCGCGATTCTTCAAGTGTGGGCCACACACGGCCCAAATGAACGGCGCCCACATGGTGTCCTTGCCGGACCCTTGGTCACCGCCATGCAACACGGCGTGATTGATCTTGATGTTGGGGTGCTGGACCTTGAAGGCCATCACGTTCAGGATATGGTCCAACTCACGGGAATCAGGCACCAGCGCTTTGCAATGCTCAAGCCATGGGGTCACATCACCAGCGGCCACAGGGGGCCGCGCATCGCGCCAGCGGTTGCCATAAAGGTCACCGTCACGCGCCACAATGACCGAGTCACCAGCAGCGTAAGTGATGCCAACAAGGGCCTTCGCGCCCATGGTCTGGCGGTTCTCGTCAAAGCACACGGACGCCTCAATTTTGGGGTTCTTGCCATGGATAGACCGGCAGGGGATATGACGGAACAGGGCGTTAAAGGTCTGGCGGGAGATCTCGCGGCGGTCTTGCATATCAAAATAGGACTCGTCGTCTTGGATGTACGCAAAGCGCTCATACCACTGCGCCTTCTCAACACGGCCCAACTCTTTGCGCTCGACTTCGGCGATCACGGCGGACGCGTCGTCGGTGAACATGTCGGACGGCGTCAGCTTGGCCAGCGCTTGGTCCATGGCCATGGTCAAAAGTTCTTCGCGCAGACCTGGCGCATGCTTGGGGCCGCCATTGTCGGCCACCCACTTGAGGAACATGTTCGAGTCAAGGTCCACGCAATGGCTGTGCAAACAGCGGTAAGCGCGGTTGGCGGGCATGTAACGGCCTTCGGGGTTGCCGTCGGTATGCTCGGCAGAGTTGGGGCAGATAATGCCAGCCCAGCCTTCTTGATTCGGGTGCGACAGTAGCAGACCTTGGCCAGACAGCCAAGCCATGACATCATCCGCACCGTCGTCTGTCAATCGGATCGGGCGCACGCCAACAGAGTCAGCAGGCGCGGGGACAACGTCAAGCGCTGCACAGATTTGCTCAAGCGTAAAATCGCGCTCTGGATGGAACTCGACCAACTTAGATGCAAAGTTGTTGCGGTCTGGTTTCAAGTTGATCGAACCAGGCAAGCGGAAGTTACGCACGGCGTTGATTGCGCCAGAATCGGTGTAGCCTGCGTCTGCAATGGCTTTGATGGCGGCGCTAAAGTCGGCCTTTGTGGGCTGTTCTGAGAAGGCGTAGCCCCATTGGAACGAACCCTCTGAGGTTTCCATCTTCCAAGTCGGCTCGATGGGCGGCACTTTAGCTTTAGTGCCAACGTCGTCCAAGACCATGACCAACACATATTCACAGTAAGCCGCGCCTGCTGACACATGGCCATCTTTGAAGCGGTCAACGATAAACGACGCGGTGTTGCCGTAGATCGCCCAGTCCTTTTTAATCTTGGCGTCAGGCAACATGGCGGGCCATGTGCATTTGATCGCGCCGTCTGCGTGGAACTGCAACTCACCATCCTTGAGCATGGGTTTCTGACGCACGATCAGCGCAGTCTCACCCTCGGGAGCCAAGGACATTAAAAATTCAAGAAAGTTCATTTGCCATACCTTTTCATAGTTTCAACTTCAGCGGCCAAGGGCAAGCCATCTGCCCATGCTGGCGCTGTACACATCACACGTTTTAAATTCTCTGCCGCTTCTGGGTCGGCTGTCTCGACAACAATTTCGTCATGCACATGAAGCACGACGTCATCGAGTTGTCTGAGGGAATGACGCAAGAGATCATTGGCGACCGCCTGAGTCACATTTTCACATGCCAAGCCTTTCCAAAGGCGGGCACGCGGCCATTCTTTTGCATCTTGCGCGGGCTTCCATGCCGCTTTGGCATAGGTGACGCCCTCCGATTCCAATTTGGCATAGGGGTAGCACAAGATCCGGCCAGAGGGTAGGGCATACCATAGGTGCAAGCCATCAAACAAATATGTTATACGGCCAGCCTTAAATTCACGCCCCTTGTTTCTCATTGCGCGGGTATAAGCCTCCTCCAAAGCAGACCAATAAGGGACAGACCAAGGATTAGCCCGCCGCCAGCCATCAACCATGCGTTTGGCGACAGGTTCAGGTAGACTGATCCCATAAGCCCGACCCATAGCAGCAAAAGCCCCAACACCACCGGCGAATCCACAAGCGAGTTCTTGTACTTTTCCAATCTGTCGTTGATCTTTGTTAACGTCATCGACACGGACGTTAAACGTCGCGGCGGCGTTGACTTTATAGACGTCTTCCCCAGTTCGGAATAGTTCCAATTTATCATCCCCACGGCCGGATAACCATGGATTGACCCGAGCCTCAATCGCGGCCCAGTCTGCCACGACGAAGTGTTTGCCTTTAGCTGGGATGAGTGCGGGTCTGAGCATTCCTTTAAGTACATCGGTAACGCGCTTTCCATACCGAGGCACGATTGAGTGTCCCCTGACCATAGCGTTGCGTACGGCATCGGGTTCTTCAGCGCACTTGCGTGTAAAGTTGTGGACTTGGGCGCCATACGAACTTGATCGACCAGTTGCTGAGCCTCCCGCAAATACGAACGCTCCGCGTACCCTCTGATCCTCCTCGTCCGCCAGACAGCTAAGTCGGTTGAACTTCGCCACAGACGACGCCCAGAGGTCGTCGGCGCATTGGATAACTTCTTGGACATCGGCAGGGACTTCATCGGGGTTCTCCATGAGTAAAAGGTTGGCTCGTACAGTTTTGTCAATGGAGTACTTACCATCCTTCTCCATCAACTTCTTGGCTTCATCACCCACGCGCTCAAGCACCCACTCACGCATGCGTGGCGACCTGACGCTAGTGATTGCGCCGCCGGTGACTTCTTTGACGATCTGCTCGATCTCAATGAGTTCATCGGAGGCAAATTTAACCGCCGCTTGACACAGCGGCACATCGACCAACACGCCGCGATCATTGATGCGCTCGTTGACGTGGTAGTCCTCTAATTCTTCGGCTGACAAGTCACGCATGGCCTGACTGATTGCACGCATGGCGCGCACGTCTTGCTCACAGTACTGAATCATCTCGGCCATAAGTTCAGGCGAGTCTTTGAATGGCGGCACGCACATGAGGCGAATCAGTTGCGCGCCTCTGTGGTCTTTCTTCATGGACGCGCCAGCAAAACGGCCAACGTCCTCAAGACTGCCAGGCGCACAGTTGGCGCGGGCTTGTGTGGCCGTGCAATAAAATTGAGTGAGATCAAAATTGATCTGCAACACATACCAAAAGATCAAGCGCTCGAACGCAGCGTTATGCGCCCTGATCTGGCCGGTGTAGTTGCGAACGCGCTCAGGGAATGGTTGGGACGGCACCCACGTCACCACTTCCTCATCGTCGAAAGCGTAGGACATGCACAGCACATCGGTGCTTGCGTCCTGCGCGTAGTTGTATACGCCCTTGGAGCGTAAGTCGCAGGTACTGCGAGTTTCAAAGTCAAGCCACAAAGTCATAGCGAGCAGACCCTGCATGTCGGGGCGTTGCCATCACCGCGAATCTTGCGGCCTTTCTCAAACTCAACGGCCAAGTCCTTGAGCGCAGCAGGCCACGCATCACGCTGTGGCGATCTAAACGTGTGACCCAACTTCTCCTCAATGGCCACGCCTCTTGCATATTCTTCAGGATAATCACGCCAGAGGTCACGCCACTCACCCAGACGCTGATAGGGGCACACGGCGCAATCGGTGCGGCGGGGGATCGTCATGCCGCGCTCGCCTAAATATTTCCAAACGTCTTCTTCTTTCCAACCCCACTCACGCATGGGGAAGCGAATCTTCATGTCTTCGCCGTAGATGCCGCGCCTGGCTTCTTCGTCAGCGCGCAGGCCAACGTACAAGACAGAACCTTCGGGCAGTGATTCAAAGTATTTGATAGTCGGCTCGATCTTGAGAATACGAGTACACCAGCGCGCCCTAAAGTTGGGCAACATCTGCATCTCGTCAATCAGGCCGTACAGATCGGTCGTGTGACCGACGCGTTTAATAGGCAGGCCGAGCATGCGCTCCAACTTTGCCCAATGCTCAACCATCTCAGGCAACTCATTGCCCGTGGCGTTGCAGATTAGTTCATACTCACGCGGCTCGACTTCCATAAGCCGAAGCGCAAGCGCTGTGGAGTCTTTTCCACCACTCAGTCCAATAACGTGTTTCATAGTGCGTAGGCGGGGGCTTCGATTTGGGCTTCAATAAATCACAGCGGAAAACCAGAAAAAGCTGTGAGTCACCATCCTCGAACGCTGGCTTAACAGCCCCCTATTCAATTAAGCACTACGGCGGCGACGTGCAGGCGCTGCTTCAGGCGTTGGCTCGACTTCAGGAGTTTCGCCATCCATGCTGACCCACTCGACAATCTCAAAGACTGGCGTGTAAATCTTGCCGTAGGACTTGTGGCTGTAATGGTCTTTTTTCAGACGCACGACTGGCACTGGCTTGCTTTGGTCTTTCTCGACTTGCTCGGCCAGAGCAACAGCCAAGGTTTGAACTGCGCGCTTGCCGCCCACGGATGTGGTGGTAAAGCGCGCTTCCATACCCTTGTCTTCGCCGCTGATGCACTTCAAAGACATACCAACTTGGCTCTCCCAACCCTTCTTGGCTTGAGGGGGCGCCTCATCCAAAGCAGGCAGGGGATTGCTGACGCTGGTCATTTTCTCGCCCAACACTTCGCCATCGCCCCAAGCAATAAAGCCGTGGACAAAAGAGAAAGGGTTGACAGCCCAAACAGCGTCGTCTTCGACTTCGGTTTGATCTGCACCAAAGACCCAGTGACCAGTTTTGTCCATCTTGAGGATGACAACACCGGCTGGGCCGACTTCGGCTTGGATCGAACGCAAAGCGCTAGACAAGGTTGAAACGGCAGGCAAGTTTGCTTGAGAGAAGGTTACTAGACTAGACATGATTTTCCTTTACTGGAGTTTAGAAAGGGCAGCAGATAACTGTTTGCCCAAGAGCATCACTTCGGGTCGTGGATCATCCACGCTTGCCAAAGTGTTACCTGACGAGATGGCGACCACGAGGTCTTCTGGTAGGCCGATCTTGCGTTTCTTCAACGCCTTCTCGGCCTTCGCAGGGGAGACGACAGAGGACTCCATCACTTCAGATTCTGTGAGGCCGTATGCGAACAAAGCGACTTT
>JACCDQ011255273.1_pt1 | contig 36697 bp, 60 predicted proteins | sample 7446031 | NCBI WGS metagenome assembly JACCDQ01 (sample SAMN15323442, study PRJNA562643) | freshwater metagenome | isolation source: river surface water | place: USA:Blue River Watershed | collected 2017-08-17 | reverse complement strand
TTCGGTTATTTATTGCATGAATTGCTTTGTTATCTCGTTCAATAAATTTTTCTTTTAATAAACCATGTGAATATTCAATATCATCATTCATTTCTCACTCGCTTTCTTTAGTATTGCTCTAGCAAATTCAATAAACCCAACAGTTTGCATGCTGTGTCCACAAGGAACTTCATCAATATATTCTTGATGTAATTCCCATATTTCCTCATCACTTAACTCTCTTGGTGCGGTGTAGAGTGGAATCATGTCAAATCCTTTTAAAGTAAAGATACGCAACTCTTCTTTTGTATCCGCATATAACCAAGAGCCATCATGTCTTTCACCTCTCCATGCAACAGGTTTCATTTCAATATCCTTTCTTCTATTCTTCTAACCATATCAACCCAAGACATAGAAAACCAATCCTGCTGTCTTATGATTTCTTCTACTTCGTCATCAGTTAAAGGCTCTGGCTTTATATAGACTTTTTTAGGAAACTCAAATAATCCTCTTAAAAGAATCTCTGCTTCAACAACTGTCTTTCTGTGTTGTTTTCTTACAACATAAGTCTCATTTTGATTCTTAGCTTTCAAAAGTTCTGCTAGTCTATCTGCCAAATCAATAGGGTCAATAATCATGGTGCTAGTCTTTGGCAAGAGTAAGCAATTCTGGCTATTCTGAATTTCTGCATTACAGCGCAATCTTCTGCGATAGAAAAACTAGCAATGCCACTACCAAAAATGTTACCAAGCATAAAAATAAAAAAGATGAAAAGTAAGTTTCTTTTGATTCTTTCATAGGTCGTTTTGAACATACACAATTCCTTCCTTGATTACATTCGTGATTACAAGTCATATTAGTCACCTATAGGATTAAATAGCCAATGAGCAGCATAATCTGGTCTAGGAATAAACTTAGTATAAGTAGCAGACCTGCTTCTTGATGGCTTATTAGCTTTGGCTTTGTATCTTTCGTTATAGTCTTTTTGGCTCAATGGTACTGGCTTAATAGCATCTGGCTTATTACCAGTCATATAGTAGACTGTATAAGCTCCAATGCTGTTTCTTTCATACTTTGCAATATGAATGAGCTTCTTCATCTTTAGTTCTGTAAGGTACTTAGAAATTGATTTAGAACCCATATTCACAGCATCAGCCATATTGTGAATACTCATTGGCTGTGTTTGCATACAAAGCAAAAGATATTTAATTCGCTTCTCTTTATTTTCATCCATTTTTCTCATGTTAAACCTTTAAACTAGATGGGCTACTCGCTGCGTCTGGTCGGCTAAGTAGTCTCAACCCAAATACCCAGCATCCGCTTTCGCCCAATATTAAATTACATCAAAAAGGAACGCTGTCGCTATCTAAGTCTGTAACTGGAGCAGCCATAGGGTTTTGCCCTGCTTCTTTCTTCTCCAAGTCTGCAAAGTAAATCCAACCATCAAAAGGCACAGGCAAAGACTCAATCTTTAGCATCTCACCTTTTTGAGTTTCCAATAAAACACCTACATTGACATAGCGAGTTTTTTCTTCACCCTGCTTGTTTGTGTAAGTACCTGCTTTAGCTTTTAGTTGTTTCTTGACTGCCATCTTTTAAACCTTTCAATTTATTTACTGTTTCGTCTACTTCTTTTAGGAAAGCAGACACTTCTTTCTCAAGATTTGCAATATATTCATCATCTCGCTCAACACGAACAATGAATAACTGTAAATCTTCAGGAAGCCTTGGGTCAAATGAAACAAAGTCACACCACTTGCGACCAGTTACAGCCATCTGTGTTTGCATTTGAGGAATATATTTACTAGGCGCTTTACCGCTAAGTAAGGTATCAATATGAGTCTTAGAGTTTGGACACTTTATCTCGATAAGACCTTCTTCTCCCACCAAACCATCAGGGCTGCAACCAAAATTAACAATGGTAGGATGGTCAATAAAACCTTCTTCATCCACCAAGACATTTTTATTTGCTTCATAAGCCATCCTTGCTTGTGGTTCTGTATCAGTACCCCATTGCATTGCTTCATTCATATAGAACTCTGCTTGCTGTCCTGTAAGGCGCTCTACAACTAGGTCTGATAAATAGTTTGCTCTGGATGCTGAAGCACCAGTCTTTGTCTTTGCTAGTACATCAGCTACTTTGCTTGCTGTCACTTTGCCAAGTCTAGCTTTGAACCATTCTTCTGTTCTTTGTTCCATTACCTATCTCCTAACCAAAGGAGTAGTGCTACTAACACTACCCCAGCCAATAAACCCAATATAAGTACGAATGGGACAATCATTTTAACTCATTCATCTCTTTTAAGACAAGAGCTAATTTCTCAGAGTATTCACCACACTTCTTGGCGCATTGCTCTGCTGTAGCCCACTCACCTTTAAGACAGTAGTTATGCAACATTTTTACTTCTGCCATTAGGTTAATCCATACTCCAGAGTAGTCTTTATCATAATCAATCATTGCTCATTTCTCCATGCTAAGTGTTTGTAAGTCTGCCATTTTTCAATAAATCTTTTATCTTCGCTAGGCGGTGTCCATCCTAGTTTCTTCAATGTCTCAACAATATTAGTCTTTGCTGCTGGGACATATGGTTTATCAATATTGTCTAAGTGGTTCATGCTAACTCCTTCTTCTTCAATTCTTTAGCATCATTGATTAGCTTCAAAGCATCTTTGTCTTTGCTTGCTACTTTGTAAGCCTGTGCAAATGATGTCTTTAGCTCATCCATAGTAGTAGATTTAGCAATAGCTTCTACAAGCGCTGTAGCATCAACTTTTTCTGGCTCAGATTCAGGAAGGTCAGAACCGCTATAAATATAAAGACCTAATCCGAACATTGCCAAATTCTTAACCAAGCAGCGCATAACTGTTTTATTAACATCAAACATAGTAAATGCTTCTACTTGTTTTGCGCCATATCTTGTTTGATATTCATATGGAGCAGATTTCATAGCTTTATTAGCTCCATCCATTATTGGAAGCCACATCTCATAAGTAAGACCTTCTGCTGTTACTTTTGTATAAACCATAGCGCCAGCATCACTTTCAAAGTAAGGCAAATTATTTACATCTTTAACAATTTCATAAGTTGCATCTGGATAAACTTTTTTAAACTCATCCCAAGCAAAAGACCATGAAAGGTAACTTAGTCCATTTTTTTGCTCTACATATTTTGAAACATCTAGCTTTCTTAGTTCTGCATACTTACTCATTTAATTCTCCTAGTAAACTCAATCAAAAAACTGCGCCAAACAAAATATAATGCCATACTCTTACACATTCCTGACATCCTGAGTCTGCGGTATTTGGCTATCATTTAATTTCCTTTGATAATTCATCAACAATAATTCCATCATTTGTTAAACCATTTAATATTGATTTTCCTTTTTTGTTTAAAATATGTTGTAAAAGATTCTTAAGATGTTTATTTTCTTGAATTAATTTTTCATTTAATTTTTCTTCATCAATTTGAAATGTATTACTAACTAAACAGTTTTGGCATACTTGCCTTACTTGTATAAATGGTTTCATCACTTCTCCTCATATGGAAATTGACCAAGTTGCCAAGCAGCTCTATCTTCAGCCCATGACTCATTCTTCTCAAAAGATAAATTCCACAAGAAGCGACCTAATTGCTCAAAGTCTCTGGCTTCCATCAATTCTTGAAATCTTGCTGACTGCTCATCAGTAGCGCATTGAATAGCATCAATGAATGACTCAATCTTGTTAGGGTTATATTCATCAACCATATAGTCATCAATTAAATCTTGTAAGTCCATCATCTTCTCCTTAACCTAAGAAACCAAAAGCCCAAAGCATTACAGGCAACATAAAACAAGCACCTAAAAACAAACCTTTTAAAATGTCTTTCATATAAACTCCTTAAACAATTAAACTTCAGTAATAGAGATATTGCGCCTTGAAACTTACAGAATACTTACAAATTAAGTAAGGAAAACCCTAATGCGAGCCAAAAGAGTAGATATTAACCAAAAAGCCATAGTTGAGCATCTAAGAGCTATGGGAATGTCAGTATTCCATCTGCATGAAGTAGGCAAAGGATGTCCAGATTTACTCTGTGGAATGAATGGTCAGACCTATCTGATTGAAGTTAAAAAAGATGCTAAGGCTTCATTCACACCGCAGCAGATAGAGTTTCAAGGCAACTGGAAAGGTTCTCCAGTTATTCGCATAAATTCTGTAGAAGAAGCTATTGCATTTGTTAAAAATATGATTTAATCTGTCTGCTGGCTAGGTTCGCTACCGAAAAGTGGACTTCATCACACCACCTGCCAGCTCCCTAATTGTGATGCTCTGCTGATGAGGAAAGTATGTATTACTACAAATTCAATATTGCCGATTGGCATTTAGCAACAAGCCATCTTAGCTTAGAAGAAGAAGCTATTTATTTCAGGCTTATTAATTTTTATTACGACACAGAACAAGCTATCCCAGTAGAAACCCAGTCGGTTATTAGGCGGTTAAGGCTCGGTTCTTACTCGGAAACTGTTGGGATTATTCTTAAAGAATTTTTCATTTTGGAATCTGATGGATGGCATCATAAGCGCTGTGATGATGAAATTTCTCAGTACCATGAAAAGGCAGAAGTCAATCAAATCAATGGTAAGAAGGGTGGTAGACCTAAAAAAACCCAGTCGGTTTCCAGAGATAACCCAGACATAACCTTAACCAAGAACCATAAACCATTAACCAATAACCATAATATAGAAGTCGCTAAAGCTCCCAAGGCTAAGAGATTGTCTTTAGAAGAATTACCTAAAGAATGGGAAGAATTCTGCAAAACAGAAAGACCAGACTTAAAGCCAGACTATATTTGGAATCAATTTAGAGACTACTGGATAGCTCAAGGCGGTCAAAAAGGTGCTAAATTAGATTGGTTTGCAACTTGGAGAAATTGGGTTAGAAACCAAAAAGCACAAGCTATTGGAACAAAAGATAAGCCTACAATTCAATGGCATCAAACACTAGCTGGAGTAATGGCTAAAGGTAAGGAGTTAGGTATTGAAGCAAGAGCTGGTGAAACAGAAGGACAGTATAGACAAAGACTTATTGCAGCAGGAGCATAGGAGACAATGCGAGGCTAGATTTGCTCTAAGCATGCCTTTACAAGCTAGGAGACTTTACCTAGCCAATGTAGAAGAAAAAAGAGGAAAGCCAGCTAGACTTGAACTTGAATCGGAGATTATTGAACAATGGACAAAGAACAAATAAACCAGAGCATGACAACGATAGACCCTAATAAGGCTGTCAGTTTTATCATTGAAAATGCGCCAAAGTATGCTGAAGCTAAAAGTCAAAGGGTATACCTAGAAAACTTTTTAAAGGTAAAGAAGGCTGATTTAATTATGAAGTGTAATGAAAGCTCTATTACAAGGGCAGAGCATTATGCTTTAGCTCACCCTGATTACTTAGTTATTGTTGAAGGTATTAAGGTAGCTATGCTAGAGGAAGAAAAGCTCAAATACTTCCTAGAAGCAGCAAAGCTAAGAGCAGAGATATGGCGCACTACAGAAGCATCTAATCGCTCACAGGATAGGGCTACAAGATGAGAGTTATTTCATGGTTTAGCTGTGGAGCTGCTAGTGCTGTAGCTACAAAACTGGCTATTGCAGAAAGCAAGCATCCTGTAGAAATTGTTTATTGTCATGTAAAAGAGGAGCATCCAGACAATCTTAGGTTTATGAAAGACTGCGAAAAATGGTTTGGACAAGAAATCAAGATATTGCAGAATGAAAAATACAATGGAAGTATTTATGAAGTTTTTGAGAAAAATAAATATTTAGTTGGTATTGCTGGCGCACCTTGCACAAGATTACTAAAAAAAGAAGTAAGAAAAAAGTATGAGCAACCTAATGACATACAGGTATTTGGTTATACAGCAGAAGAAGAAGACCGAGTAAACAGATTTATTGATGCAAATAATGATGTTAAGTTATGGTCTATTTTGCTAGAAAAAGGTCTAACTAAGTCAGATTGTATAGCTATGATTGATAGAGCTGGAATAGAAATTCCTGAGATGTATAAGCTAGGCTATCAAAACAATAACTGCATTGGCTGTGTAAAAGGCGGTCTTGGATACTGGAATAAGATAAGAAATGACTTTCCTAATGAATTTAATAGGATGGCTGCAATGGAGCAAAAGATTGGAGCTAAAATATTAAAGCACAAAGGTGAAAGAATTTGGCTAACAGAGCTTCCACTAGATGCAGGAGATTACCCTACTGAGCAATCAATAGAGTGTGGTATTTTTTGCCAAATGGCAGAACAGGACTACAAATGATGCGTAATCCTGATGCCAAGCATCTAAACTTCTCCGAGCTATATGGAATTATTGAAGATAATCCTAAGTGGCTACCATCAAACATAGATATGCTTGCAGAGCGCAAAGGAAAGTTCTTGCTATGTGAATGGAAGCGAGAAAATGAGGAATTTGGTGGTGGTCAAAAGCTATTACTAAAGGCTTTATCTAAGCAACCTAACTTTACTGTCTTAATTGTTCAAGGCAATACAGACGAAGAAATGGTCGTAACTAAGTTCTGGGAGTTAGCCTTTGATAAACTAAGGCATAGAGGAGATTCTGTAGCAGAGCTAAAATTATTCATTCGTAGGTGGTATGAAGATGCCGATAGCAATACATAGCCCTTCTAAACCAATAGACGATTAAAGTATACATGACTACTAAAGCAGAAAAAGAACATTTTAGAAAGGTGGCGGAACTTGGATGCTCGTTATGTCGTTTCCTTGGAAATGAAGGAACAATCCCTGAATTGCACCATATTAGACGAGCAGGGATTAGAAGTCAGTCACCAGTCATTCCCCTTTGTCCATACCATCACAGAGGTAATGGCGGAATACATGGAATGGGTAGAAAAGCATTTGAGCGAGAATACGGAATTACAGAAGAAGAATTGCTAGAAAAGACAGAAAGCCTAATATGCAAGCGTTAGTCATAGCAACAAAAACAGGCAAGTGTTTGCCAGTTATGCTTGAATCAATTAATCAATATGTACCAAAAGATGTAGTTGTTTATCTGAGTGGGTACGAATATCAGCTTCCGTATCACAATACAGTTATTAGTGAAAATCCATATAACAACTTTGGTGATTCATTTAATGCTGTGGTGCATCAAGCATTTCAAAAACATGAAGAAATCATAGTTTGCAATGACGATATAGTTCTTACACCTATTTCTTATCAATTACTAAAAGAAGATGTAGAACAGTTAAAAAGACATACAGAAAAGCTAGGATGGGTTACTTCTAGGGCTGACTATGTAAGAGGGCATCAAAACATCAGAGTTGGAAAGAAAAGAAGCGGTGTTAGATTTGATGAAGAATACTGTATAGAAGAAGTACCAGTTATTGCCCCATTATTCGCTTACATCTCAAAAGAAGCATGGGTAGATTTTAAACCTATTAATTGGTATAGTGACGATATTCAATGCTATGAGATGTTAGTCAAAGGATACAGACATTTTATATCTCGAAGTTATGTGCATCATGTTGGCTCTCAGACCATAGGATTGAATAACGACAAAAATCATATAGAAGCAAAAGAATGGATAGATAAAAATATGCCTGAATTTAGCGAGGAATTTTTTAAGTGAATATTCACGAAAGGTTACTTAATTGGTCATACTATGTCACTATGTGGCTAGAAGACCCTACTCCTAAGCAGCCTTCTACTTGTCGCTCTTTTGAGAAAAACTACAATCCAGAGCTAGGTCATGTAATGGAAGAAGATTATCCTGATATGCCAAGTATTAATTGGCAAGACGGAGCTTTAGTCGAATCTTGTATGCGAGAGTTGCCAGAACATCATAGAAGGGCTTTAAAAGCGTTTTATATTAGTCACCCATACCAGAGCAACCATGCAATTGCTCATTACCTTAGAACTAGCGTAAAGAAACTAGAGAATGACTTACAAGAAGCCAGAACCAGAATTAGCAAAGAACTCAATCGGAAGTTATCAAGAAACTAGACTTTGTGATAACTGTAGAATCAAAAAGCCAAAGCACACAGGATTTATACAGAAGTTCAACAATGGCTTAAACCAAAGATGGATTTGTTGCAATTGTAAAGAAAAACTTGTTGATTCTTAAAAAATATAGTAACATTGCCTTGGGAAATTGTATCCACGATTCCTAAACCCTTAAGAGAGTGATTTTATCCCCTGAAATATGGGGATTTTTTTTGGAACTTTTATGAAAAAAGATATGATGATTACAGTAGGTCTACTTGGCGGAAAGCCAGAGATGGCTGAAAGTAAAGAAGGTGGTCTATTAGAGTCAGATGTATCTGCTTGTCCATTAGCTACACAAGACAAAGTAGTAAACGCTGGAAACAAGCGTAAAGCTGAAGTTTCTGCAAACTACACAGATAAGCCTGTCGCTAAATGTATGGATTGTGAGTATTTCTGCACAGCCAAGGACTTGCCTACTTGTGGCATTGAAAAAGACATGGGATTCTGTGAGAAATTTGAGTTCATGTGCGGTAAATCTAACGGATGTGACGAATTTGAAGTAGCTACTGAGGAAGAAGAATATGAAGATGACTAAATCACAGAAGAAAATCGGTAAAGTAATGGGCGAATACAAAGAAGGCACATTGCACTCTGGTAAAGGCGGTAAGGTAGTTACTAACCCTAAGCAAGCTATTGCAATTGCGATTTCTGAAGCAGCTAAAAAGGCTAAATATAAAAAGTAATGCCAAATCAAAGAAAAAATGGCTATTTAGGTAGTCCTGATTTTGTTGAGCCTCATATATATGCATTGTCCATGAATGGCAAAATTGTATATATTGGTAAAAGCACAGGCGGTAAAAGAGGATATTTTACTGGCGGTGTAATACCAAATAAGATTGGTAAAGATAAGTTTATTAAAGGTGTAATTGAGCATTGTGCTATTGATGAGCTAAATGACAAAGAAATTTATTGGATAACAAAGTTAAACCCTAGATTTAATTTAGCTACAGGCGGTCAAGGCGGTCTAGTTGGAGATGCAAATCCATCAAAAAGACCTGAAGTTAGAGAAAAAATCTCTAAAGCAATGAAAAACAGAAAATTATCTGAAGAACATAAGCAAAAGTTAAGAGAAGCAAAGCTAAAAAACCCTGTAAGATATTGGTTAAATAAATCAAGACCTGATGAAACAGTTAAAAAAGTATCGGAAGGGTTAAAAAAATACTATGAAGATAAAAGAAGCAGCGAAATTGTTTGAAAGATTAGGAGTAAAGGGATTTAATTCCCCTAAAAAGACACCAAATCATCCTACTAAAAGCCATGTAGTTGTGGCTAAAGAAGGTGACAAGACCAAGACAATTCGTTTCGGACAGCAAGGAGTATCAGGCTCACCAGCTAAAAAAGGCGAGTCTGAAGCTGATAAAGCTCGTAGAAAGTCATTTAAGGCTCGTCATGCAAGCAATATAGCTAAAGGTAAGATGAGCGCAGCTTACTGGGCGGATAAGGTTAAGTGGTAACAGTTGAAGTCAATGGAATACCAGAAACATTCAACTCTATTGATGAAAAGTTTGAGTTTTTAGATGCTCTTTATATAGAGCTTATTGATTTAGCTGAGAAATTAAACGAAACTAGCATAAGTTTTATTGTTAAAAGAACTTACCATTGAAACATACATACGGAGTTGAAAACCTAATTGTTAGGTCTTGGGGTGAAGGTGCAAGCCTTTACATGGGTTCATTTTGCAGTATTGCTGACAGAGTAGAAATTCTGTTAGGCGGAAATCATAGAACTGACTGGATAACAACTTATCCTTTTGGACATATTAATCAGGATATATTTGATTGGCATGGACAAGGACATCCATCTACAAAAGGTGATGTAGTCATAGGAAATGATGTCTGGCTAGGTTCTCAATGTACGATACTTTCAGGTGTCAAAATAGGTAATGGAGCTGTAGTTGCAGCAAAATCAGTCGTGCATAAAGATGTACCTGATTACTGCATAGTCGCTGGAAACCCAGCAAAGATAGTTAAAAAGAGATTTACATACGAACAAATAGAAGCACTCAATGCTAATCCTTGGTGGGAACTACCAGACGAGGAGATACAAGAACTTCTACCACTTTTATGTTCAGGAAAAATAGATGACTTCATTGCCAAAATCTCTCAACCTAGGTAGCGGAAAAGACTTTAAAGAAGACTGTTTCAATGCAGACATTCAGGAAAGAACAAATCCTGATTGGGTAGCTGACATCTCAAAGATTAATTGGGGTGAAAAGATACAGACTAGATTTGGCGAAGTAGAAATAAAAAAAGGGATGTTCTCTAAGATATTAGCGAATGATGTTTTAGAGCATATTCCTGATTTAGTCACAGCTATGACTAATTGTAAGGACTTACTAACTGAGGATGGCGAGTTTCATATTCATGTTCCGTATGACTTAAGTTATGGAGCATGGCAAGACCCTACTCATGTAAGAGCATTTAACGAAAAAAGCTGGCTATATTACACAGATTGGCATTGGTATCTAGGCTGGAAAGACAGATTCTATATAAAGAAGCTCCAGTTCATTAAAAGTAATCTAGCTGAAGAAATGAATATATCTGATGAAATGCTAACTATTCTTCCAAGGATGATAGATAGTATGTATGTCATATTAAGCAAAAAGGATTAAGAAATGGCGCAAGGACTTCTAGGCGGTGTATTACCTGCCATCTACTCTAAAGCTGATGAGCTAAAGAGGGGAGTCTATGGTCTTTTGACTAATCCACAAGAACAAATTGCAAGAGCAAGTCAGAGTTTGTTGCAGAGCCACAATGAAAGACAGGCTTTGATGAAACAAGCCTTTGCTAATCCTGAAAGACCATTTCAAGTCACAGATACACAGGCTCTAGGACAGCTAGGAAATGATGTATTGATGGGTGAGCTAGGATTTGCTCCTGCTGGTATTACTGCTTGGCATGGTAGCCCTTATAAGTTTGACAAATTTGACATAAGTAAGATTGGAACTGGTGAAGGTAATCAGTCTTATGGTTATGGCGGATATTTTGCAGAAGCTCCAGCAGTTGCAAAACAATATCAAGCATCTTTAAGCGATACAAAGTATTTTTCAGGTGGTCAGCAACTAAAAGGTAATGATGCTTGGGCTGCTCAATTCTTGCATGATTTCCAAGATGATGCTTTACCTAAGAAAGTAGATGTAAAGACAGCAGTAGCAAAAGCAAATGAAATATTAAAATCTGGCGAAGCTAGAGATGAAATAGTTAATAAAATTAAACAATTAGATAAAGCTGGTGTATCTGTTGAAAGTGGAAGTTTATATAAAGTAGATATTCCTGATGAATACATACCTAAGATGTTGGATTATGACAAGCCTTTAAGCCAACAGCCTAAAGATGTAATAGATAGTCTTAAAAAGTTAAATGACCCATATATTAACGAAGCATTAACTACTAAGCCAAAACTTAGTGCTGATGGTGAGTATTGGACTTATATGGGAAATACCTATGCAACTAAACAAGAAGCATTAGAAGATGTAACTGGACAAAGATTGATTTCTGGATATACAAATATAGCTAAAAATCCTCAAGAATTAAGTAGCGTTTTAAATTCTGTTGGAATTAAAGGTGTTAAGTATTTAGACCAAGATAGCAGAATGATTGGAAATGGGACTTCTAACTTTGTAGTATTTGACCCAGAAACAGTAAAAATTCTAGAAAGAAATGGTATTTCAGTTGAAAGTTTGCTAGGAAACTAAAACTGTTGTATATTTGCAACATCATCAACCAACACCCTATTGGATTGGAATGGAAAACAGCAACGAAAACAACAATTTAGAGGTTGTTACAACTAATAAAGGCGGAGCGCCTGTCGGTAATACAAACTCTAAAAAAGGTAAACTATTTCATGGAGAGCTTCATAAAGCATTAATCCAAGAAGATAGACTTAAGCTCAGACAGATAGCAGACAAGCTAGTAGAAAAAGCCATAGAAGGCGAGTCTTGGGCTGTTAAAGAAATCATAGACAGAGTGGACGGAAAAGCGGTACAGGCTACAGAGATTAGCGGTGCTGATGGCGAGGACTTGAAACTGGTGGTATCTTGGCAGAAATCATAATTCCTTATAAGCCGAGAGCGCCACAACTTGCTATCCACGACTTGATGGATAAGCATAGATTTGGTGTAGTCGTAGCTCACCGAAGAATGGGTAAGACAGTTAGTGCGATTAATCATCTGATTAAGGATGCTGTTCTCAACACTAAGGAAAACCCTAGATACGCTTATATTGCTCCTACATATGGACAAGCCAAGCGAGTAGCATGGGATTACTTATGTAAGTATGCAAGACCGCTAGGTGGCACAGAGAATATCTCTGAGTTGCGAGTGGACTTTATGGGTCGCAGAATACAGTTATATGGCTCTGATAACCCAGACTCGCTTCGAGGGCAATACTTTGACGGAGTAATCCTAGACGAAATCGGAGACCAAAACCCTAAGATTTGGACTGAGATTCTTAGACCTGCACTAGCAGATAGAATGGGCTGGTGTCTCTTTATTGGTACACCTAAAGGACAGAACCACTTTAAAGACCTAAGAGACAGAGCAGAAGATACTCCTGAGTGGGGACTGCTAGAGTTCAAGGCAAGCGAAACAAAGCTAGTTCCAGAGTCTGAGCTGAAGGCAGCTAGGGCTGAGATGGGCGAGGATAAGTATCAGCAAGAGTTCGAGTGTTCATTCCATGCTGCTGTGGAAGGAAGCTACTATGGCAAGCTGATGAATGACTTAGAAGAAAAAGGCAGAATGGTCGAAGTTACAAGAGATGACCTTTGCCAGACATTTACTGCTTGGGACTTAGGAATGGGAGACTCAACTTCTATCTGGGTAGCTCAAGTAACAGGTCAAGAAGTAAGAGTCATGGACTATGTAGAAAATCATGGTCAAGGTTTAGATTGGTATGTGAACTGGATTAGAGACAATGGCTGGGCTAATGCAAGCAATAAGCTCCCACATGATGTATCAGTTAGAGAGCTAGGAACAGGAAAATCTAGGTTAGAGATGCTACAGAACGCAGGACTCAATGTAGATGTTTTACCTAGATTGTCGGTAGATGATGGCATACAAGCTGTGAGAAGATTGTTGCCTAAATGTTGGTTCAATATGCCTAGAGTTAGACAAGGAGTCGATTGTCTGAGAAACTATAGGAGAGAGTTTGACGAAAAGCGTAATGTTTACTATGAAAAGCCACTTCACGATTGGGCTTCTCATGGCTCAGATGCTTTTAGATACTTAGCAATAGGATTAGATAATACTCAAGGTTCTTGGTCTAAACCGATACAAATTAACACGAAATGGATAGTCTGATGGACAACAATACCCTTAAAGGAATACTAGAAGCTGAGATTGATAACTCTCTTGGCTTTATCGAGACAGAAACGACTGATGCTCGTAGAAAAGCATTGCAATACTACAATCGTGAGCCATATGGAAACGAAGTAGAAGGTCGTAGCTCTATCGTTACAGGTGAAGTGGCAGAAGTTATTGATGGTGCTTTGCCACAATTACTAAGGGTTTTCACTCAGTCAGACGAGATGGTTCGCTTTGAGCCTAAAGGTGCTGGTGACGAGGAAAAGGCTAAACAAGCTACTGAGTATGTGAACTGGGTTCTAAACCACGATAACCAAGGTGTCATCCTATTCCATAACTGGTTCAAAGATGCTTTGTTGCAGAAGAATGGTATCGTTAAAGTCTACTGGGATGAGCAGACAGATGTAACTAAAGAGCAGTATGAAGGCTTGAACGAAGAAGAGCTAACAATGCTTTTGGCTGACCCAGAGGTAGAAGTGGTTAGTCAAGACATGGAAGAAGTAGTACCTGCTGGTGTAGACCAGATGGGTATGCCAACACCACCTGTATATTCATACAGCGTTAAGCTCAAGCGTACTAAAAAGAATGGCAAGGTAATCGTTGAGAATGTCCCACCAGAGGAGTTCTTAATCTCTAAGAAAGCTCGCACTATTGCTGATGCGCCTTTCGTAGCTCACAGAAAGCTCACAACTCGTAGCGAATTAGTAGCTATGGGTTTTGACAAGGCTAAAGTAGATGAATTGCCATCTTACTCAGACTTAACCTACTCAGAGGAGCGTGTAGCTCGTTATGACAGGGGTGAGATGCCTGATGAGCAAGCAAGCCTAGACAAAGCTATGCAAGACATTGAGGTGATGGAGTGCTACCTTAAAGTCGATATGGATGAAGATGGTATTGCCGAGTTGCGTAAGATTGTTTATGCAGGTCAAAACATCCTAGACAACACAGAAGTAGACTTTGTTCCTTTCTGCTCAATTTGTCCTATCCCTATGCCACATAAGTTCTTTGGTCATAGCTTGGCAGACAGAACAATGGACTTGCAACTTATTAAATCGACAGTAACTCGTCAGATTCTAGACAACCTTTACCTAACTAATAACTCTCGTATGGGTGTTGTTGAAGGTCAAGTAAACCTAGATGATATGCTGACAGTTACAGCAGGTGGAGTAGTTCGTATTAAGAACCCTAATGCGATTGTTCCATTGTCAGTTCCACCAACAGCTTCACAGTCATTCCCAATGTTGCAGTATCTAGACCAAGTTCAATCTAAGAGAACTGGTGTTAATGATGCTCAACAAGGCTTAGACCCTAACATTCTACAAAACACGACTGCTACTGCTGTAGCTGCTATGCAATCTGCTGCTGCTGGTAAGGTAGAGATGATTGCTCGTGTATTCGCAGAAACAGGTGTAAAAGACCTATTTGAGAAGATTCTTCAGTTGTTATGCAAGTATCAGGACAAGGCTCGTGTTATTCGCCTAAGAGGTAAGTATGTTTCTATTGACCCTAGAGAATGGGTAAATGGCTTTGACATCTCTATCAATGTAGGTCTTGGCACAGGCAATAAGCAAGAGCAGATGGCTATGGTAGCTATGGTTCTACAGAAGCAAGAGCAAATCTTGGGAACTCAAGGATTTAACAACCCATTGGTCACATTGACTCAGTATCGTGAGACTCTAGGTCGATTCATTGAAGCTGCTGGATATAAAGACAGTAGTGAGTTCTTCAAAGAGATTCCACCAGAGCTAGAGCAAGCAATTGCTAACCCACAGCCACAACAGCCACAAGTAGACCCAGCAGTTCAGGCTTACATGGCTCAGGCTCAGGCTCAGATGCAGATTGACCAAGCTAAGGCTCAACAGCAGATGGCTCTAGAACAACAGAAGGCTCAGTCTGATATTCAGTTGCAACAGGCTAAGGCACAAGCTGAAATCCAGTTAAAGCGTGAGAAAGCAATGGCTGACTTAGAGCTTAAGACTGCTGAGTTCCAAGCTGAAGCACAGCTAAAAGCTATGCAAGTAGGCGCACAATTAACTAATACTCCTAACATTCCTAACGCATGAACAAATCAGAACGAGCAAGAGTATTACTAAGTGACGAATTTTTCATGGAACTTGTGGAAAATCAGAAACTGTTGTATAAAAACAACATATTCAATAGTAATGAAGATGATGTTGAATTAAGAGAGAAATCTCTCATCAAATACAGAGCTATTGAAGAACTCTTATCTAGCATCCAAGCTATCGGTGACGATAAGCAGATTCAAGATAAGAAATGGAAGATTTTTTAACTACCATAAAAGGTAAATACAATGAGTGAAAACACCAATCCGCAAGGAAGTGTAAGTGTAAACGAAGCAGCTAGTGCATTTTTGTCTTTGATGGACTCACCTACTGAGGAAGCGCAAGCTCAACCAGAGGTAGACCAGCAAGAGCAAGAATCTGAAGAAGTTGAGTATTCAGCAGAAGCAGATGATGGCTCAGAGGACTACACAGATGAAAATGCAGAAGAAACTGAATACCAAGAAGAAGAAACCGAAGAACCGCAACGATTCAAGGTCAAAGTAGACAATGAAGAAATTGAGGTCACCTTAGAGGAACTTCAACAAGGTTACAGTCGCACAAAAGATTACACAAAGAAAACTCAGGCTTTGGCTGAGACTCGTAAGGCTGTGGAAGCAGAGAAAGCGAGAATCGAAGAAGCTAAGCAGTTGCGTGATACTTACGCTCAAAGACTACAGATAATCGAACAGATGCTCAATCAGAACCCTGACAATGAGAATCTAGCCGAATTGAAGGAGTCAGACCCTATTGGCTATGCCATTAAGGTCGCTGAGAGAGCAGAAAGAGAAAAGCAACTACAGGCAGTTCAAGCTGAGAAACAGCGTATTGCACAACAGCAACAAGCTGAACAGCAAGAATACCTAAAGAATCATTTAGCCCAAGAAGCTCAAAAGCTTAAGGAGTGGATTCCTGAGTTTAGGGATGAGGTAAAAGCAGATATAGCTCGCAAAGAGATTAAAGCCTATGCGAAGTCAATCGGCTTCTCAGACCAAGAATTAGCTAGTGTATATGATGCACGAGCAGTTCAAACGCTTTACAAGGCTATGCAGTACGAGAAGTTGATGAAGGGCAAGACTGTAGCTACAAAGAAAGTTACAGAAGCTCCTAAGACTTTGAAAGCTGGAGCAGCTCAACCACAGGGTAGCTCTGAGCAAGAAGCAGTTAAAAAGCAGTTCCAGAAGCTCCGCCAAACTGGCAAGAAGCAGGATGCTGCTAAATTATTTGAAAAATTTATTTAAAGGAAAAGAGAAATGGCAACTTACACAAAATATGACGCTATCGGTCAGCGTGAAGACTTATCTGATGTAATCTATAACATCAGCCCAACAGATACACCAATCATGTCATCTATTGGCAAAACTAAAGCTACTGCTGTAAACCACGAGTGGCAAACTGACAGCTTGGCTGCTGCTACTACTGCTAACGCATTAGTTGAAGGCGCTGATGCTACTTCTGCAACTTTGTCTCCAACAACTCGTTATGGCAACTTAACACAAATCGTTGGTAAGACAATCCAAGTTTCAGGCACTTTGGAGTCTGTAGACAAGGCTGGTCGTAAGTCTGAGAAGGCATACCAATTAGCTAAGGCTTCTGCTGAAATCAAGCGTGACATTGAGACAATCATTACTGCTAACCAAGCTAAAGTTGCTGGTGATGGTTCTTCAACAGCTCGCAAGATGTCTTCACTATTGTCTTTCATCAAGACAAACACTTCAGTAGGTTCTGGTACAACTACTGCTGGTGGTGACCCAACAACTATCGGTGTTTCAGCTCGTACAGATGCTGACACAACTCGTACTTTCACAGAAGCTATGTTGAAAGAAGTTGTTCGTGAAGTGTTTACTGCTGGTGGCACACCTTCAGTATTGTTCGTATCTCCAGCATTGAAGCAAACTGTATCTAGCTTTACAGGTTTGGCAGCTACTCGCTATCAAGCTCCTGTAAGCGGTCAAGCAACAATCTTGGCTGGCGCTGACATCTATCAGTCAGACTTCGGTCAAATCAGCATTGTTCCTAACCGCTTCATGCGTACTCGTGACGCATTGTTGTTAGACCCAGAATATGCAGCTCTTGCATACTTGCGCCCATTCCAAACTATCGAATTGGCAAAAGCTGGTGACAGCGACAAGACACAAATCTTGGCTGAATTGACTCTTGAAGTTAAGAACGAAGCAGCTCATGGTGGTGTATTTGACTTGAACGCAGCCTAATAGCTAGTGTAGAATTGGGGGTGAGGAAACTCACCCTCATTTTCTAGGAGAGCAACTTGTCTAAACTAGGCAAACTCAAACAAAATCAGAATGTTTATGCAGATGGCGAAGGCGGATTGGTCATTGAGACTAAGGTAGATTTAAGCCAAATCATTGAAATAAACAAGCAAAAATATAACGAAAGAAGCGAAAAGACAAATTGGGGTTCTGATGTATTAGACCCTCGAAATCATATCGCTACTATCCCTGATGTCATCATTGATGAATTAAACAAAAAAGGTGTCATGCGTGGCTATGCAGTCATAGACAAGGAAGCCTTTAGACGATTCTTAAATGACCCAGATAACAGAGTCTGGAGAACAAGGGGTGGAAATGTATAGAGTTGGTATTTGTATCCCTGCAAGGGGAACAATGGAAATAGGAACAGCCTTTGATTTGGCTGCTTTGGTGAACTATACAAACAAGAATAGCAAGGTAGATATTAAGTTATATACCTGTGCTGGAACTTTGATATTTGACCAAAGAAATAATTTAGTTCAGTCTGCATTAGATGATAAATGTACTCATGTAATGTTTATTGATGCAGATATGAGGTTCCCTAAAGACAGTTTATTGGTGCTTCTAAAGCATAATAAGCCGATTGTTGGAGTTAATGCTACTACTCGCTCAGAGCCAGTTAAACCTACTGCCAAGCGTTTAGAGGTTAATTCTGACCATGTAGTATGGCATCCTGTCTACTCTAAAGGGAAAAAAGGTATTGAGGTCGTTGATGGCATAGGCTGTGGAGTCATGCTGATTGACACCTGTGTATTTAAGGATTTAGAGAAGCCTTGGTTCTTCTTTGAGAAATTGCCTAATGACAAGATTCTTGGAGAAGATATTTATTTCTGCATTAAGTCGGCAGATATTGGATATAAGACTTATGTAGACCACGAGCTATCTGAAGTGATTAAGCATATTGGAACTTATCAATATGGGTGGCATAACATAGAAATGGATTAGATATGGCTTTTACTAACTACTCGGCTTTAAAGACTACAGTAGCTAATTACTTAGGAAGAAGTGATTTAACTACACAAATTCCTGACTTCATTACATTGGCTGAAACTCGTCTAGCTAGAGAGTTGCGTACAAGACAGATGCTAAAGTCTGCTACATCTTCAATGACTAGCGGTGATGCTAAAGTTGCATTGCCAACAGACTTTCTAGAAGTAAGAGATTTATATATCCAAGGTAATCCTAGGATGCCTGTTACTTATCTAGCTCCTAGCGCCTTCACAAGAGATGCTAGGGCAGATGAGTCTGGCTTACCTGTTTATTACACAGTATTGGCTCAAGAGTTCCTGTTTGCTCCTATTCCAGATGGCACAAGAACACTAGAGATTCTTTACTATGCAAAACCTGCTGTATTGTCAGATAGCAATACAAGCAATGTATTCTTAGCCAATTATCCTGATGCTTTACTTTATGGCGCATTATTAGAAGCAGAACCATATCTAATCAATGATGCTAGAGTTCAATTATGGGTAAGTTTGTACGATAGAGCGATTAACTCTATTACTCAGGCAGACCAAAGCTCAGAATATAGCGGTGTCCCATTACAAATGAAAGTTACTTCACGATAAGGAAATATCATGGCTGAAATGTCAAACTACTTGGAGAACGCTGTAATCAATGCGGTTCTTCGCAATACAAGCTATACAAGCCCTACTACAGTTTATGTAGGTCTTTTTACTAGCGACCCTACAGATGCTGGCTCTGGTACTGAAGTATCAGGTGGTTCTTATGCTCGTACTGCTGTTACTTTTGGCTCACCTAGTAATGGTGTATCAACAAACTCTGCTGCGGTAGAGTTTCCACAAGCTACAGGTAACTGGGGAACAGTAAGCCATATCGGTATCCATGACGCTTCTAGCTCTGGCAACTTGCTATTCCATACAGCTTTAGATACATCTAAGACTATTGAAACAGGCGATATTTTCAAGATTGCATCAGGTAGCTTATCAGTAACTTTGGCTTGATAAATCATGCCAGCAGATATTCAATCACCATTTACGCTTGAACAGCTAGATTTATTTAGCACAAGCATAGATGGGCTGGCTTTTTCTTTAGATAGTCCTTATTACAATGAAGCTGGCACTTGGATTTACTATGGTGATGCTTCTGTTAGCTCTGATGCAACAGTCTCAGCTAATGGATACAGAGATAGGTATGCTTCAGGAAGCATTACAGGAAGCGCTAGTGTTGCTTCAGATTCAGTAAGAGTTAGGACTTCTACAGGTGCAGTTTCATGCTCTGCAACAGTTTCAGCAGATGCAGATGTCATTAGATATGCTTCAGGCTCGATTACAGCCTCAGCAAGCGTTTCTGCAAGCGCAGTTAGGGTAAGAACTAGCTCAGGCTCAGTAAACTCAACAGCGACTGTTTTAGCAAGCGCATATAGAGATAGATTTGGAGCTGGCTCAGTAACTTCTACAGCTAGTGTTACTGCTAATGGTGCTAGGGTACTTATATCATCTGCTGATATATCTAGCTCTGCTACTGTATCTAGTGACTCAATTAGAGTAAGAACTTCTACTGGAGCAATTAATGGATTATCAACAGTTACAGCATTGGGTGGAGTTGAATACTCAGGCTATGCAACGATTGAATGTGTTTCGACAGTATCAGCTACAGCAAACGCAGTATTTTCTGCAACAGGCTCAATTGCTAACTCAGCTACTGTTAGTTGTGTAGGTAGAATCCTAGGAGATAACTGGAGCTTAGATGCTATTGGCTCAGAGTCTTGGACTCCTGAAACTCCAGAGACACCTAATTGGCAAGATGTAACTGCAAGCAACGAATCATGGACAGATGTATCAGTTAGCCCTGCTGTATGGGCTTCTGTATCTAATGGCACAGAACAATGGGTAAATAAATGAATCAAAGAATAACTTTTAGCGAATGGCTACCAGACCAGCCTTCTGTGACAGGCGCTTTAACTAAGGCAGAAAATGTTTACTCTAGAGCTATTGGCTATGGTGCTATTCCATCTGCTGCTGACTATTCTGGTGCTGCATCTGAAGACTTAAACAATGTAGTAGCTGGTAGAAACCCTGATGGTACAGTCACAATCTTTGCTGGAAGCGAAACAAATCTATATAAATTAGACTCTACAGACTTCTCTTTAGATGATGTCTCAGGCTCAACTTATGCTACACCTGCTACTAGCAGATGGAGATTTACTCAGTTTGGTAATAGATTAATTGCTGCTAACGGATATAACAAGCTACAAGGCTGGTTATTAGGTTCATCTACTGCATGGGCTGATTTAGCTGCTGATGCTCCAAAAGCTAAGTTTGCTACTGTTGTTCGTGATTTTGTAGTGACTGCTAACATTTATGATGCGACAACTCCATTGCCTTTTAGAGTTAAATGGTCTGCTCTGAATGATGAGACAAGCTGGACAGACTCAGCAACAACTCAATCAGACTACCAAGAGATTCCTGATGGTGGCACAGTCGTAGGTATTACAGGTGGTGAATTTGGCTTAATCTTGATGGATAGGTCAATTTATCGCATGACTTATGTAGGTAGTCCATTGGTATTCCAGTTTGACAACATTACTAGAAACCTAGGCTGTTACGAAGCTAACTCAGTTATCCAGTATCAAGGTGTGACTTTCTTCTTGTCAGATGATGGTTTTTACTCTTGTGATGGTCAGAATGTTGTTTCAATCGGTGGCGAAAAGGTAGACAGATACTTCTTCTCAGATGTAGACGAGTCATATCTTTACAATATGTCTGCTGCTATTGACCCATTTAGAAAGCTAGTATTCTGGGCTTATCCAGCTAAAGGTCAAGGCGGTAATGTTAATAAGCTATTGATTTATAACTTCCAGACTAAAAAATGGTCTAGCGGAACGACAGATATTGACAGAATTGCATCATCTTCTACACCTTCTATCAGTTTAGAGGGTTTAGATACTGTATCTGCTTCATTGGATGCCTTAGAAACTAGCCTAGATTCTAGACTTTGGGTAGGTGGTAAGTTAATGCTTGCTGGCACTAGAGGTACTAAAATCATTACATTTACAGGCGCAAATTCTACTGCTACAATTCAGACAGGAGACTTGTCGGCTGAAAATCGTAAAACTGCTGTAACTTTAGTCCAACCTATTGTAGACAATGGCTCTGCTAGTGTTGAGATAGCCTCTAGAAATCTATTGTCAGAACAAGTAATTTTTGGCTCACCTGTAGCTGCTGACTCAGAGAATAGGGTTTCTATTAGAAGCATGGGAACATACCATAGATTATCGTTTACTCCTACTGGAGATAACTGGACTACAGCTATTGGCGCTGATGTCGAGATTATTCCTATGGGTGGTCGATAATGTTTAGAGTATTACCGCCATTTGGTGCAGACCCTAGGGGTGTAGCCGAGGTAGTTAATGGCATTATGAATGGCAAGACAAACAATACTGGCTCTGTCACATTGGCTACAGGTGGTGCGACAACAACTACAATTACAGATGCTCGTATTGGTGTAGATTCAGTAGTTATTATTTCTCCTACTGATGATGTATCTGCAAGTAGTTATTTTCCGTATGGTGCTTTTCAAGATACGACAGACCAAAGTGCAGCAAGTACGACAACAGCTTATATAATAACTTATAACACTACAGATTATTCTGAAGGTGTTACATTAGCTAGTAGTTCAAGACTTACAGCAGGATTTTCTGGCTTATACAATTTACAGTTTTCTATTCAGTTTGCTAATGCAGATACACAAATTCAAGATGTGGATATTTGGTTTAGAAAGAATGGCACAGATATAGCAGGTTCTAATAGTAAGTTTTCTGTTCCTAATAGTCATGGTGGAACTAATGGTCATTTAATTGCAGCAATGAATTTCTTTGTTGCATTAGCTAAAAATGATTATGTAGAGTTAATGTGGTCTACAACAAGCACATTAGTAACTATTGAACAAATACCTGCTCAAACAAGCCCTACAAGACCATCAACACCATCTGTTATTGCGACAATGAGTTATTTGTCATCAAACGGATATGAAAGCAATATTTTTACAAGACCTTATATTAGTTCAACAACTAACGGAAGCGCAGTAATTTCACATCCTGCTAATAGCATTGCAGGTAAAACTTTTGATTATGTAGTCATAGGATAAAATCATGGCAGAAACAGTAACCACATCAAGTATTGACCCAGCGTTATTACCTTATTTAACGACAGGTCTAGAGCAGGCTAAGAGCTTATTCCTTACAGGTAAGCAACCTGAGTTCTTTGCTGGTCAGACTTATGTTAGTCCATCAGCTCAGACTGAACAGGCTCTTGCTCAACAAGAAGCTCTAGCGACTCAGGCAAGCCCTGTATTGCAACAAGCTCAACAGGCTTATCAACAGGCTTTAGGTGGTATTGGCGCTACTGCAAGCGGTGGTTTCCTACAAGGTAGCCCATATCAACAAGCTGCTATGCAAGCTGCTACTCGCCCATTAGAGCAACAGTTCTCTCAGCAAGTATTACCAAGTATTGCTTCTTTGTATAGCAAGTCTGGTCGTTATGGCTCAGGCGCTATGCAAAACGCTCTTACAGGCGCTACAGAGACTTATGGTCGTGCTTTAGGTGACATTACTTCTACAATGGCTAATCAGCAATATATGGCTGAAAGAGGCTTGCAACAACAGGCTCAATTAGGTCAAGCTCAGTTAGCTGGTCTTGCTCCAAGCATTTATTCACAGCAATATATCCCTTCTCAGCAATTGGCTCAAGTTGGCGCAGCAAGAGAAGCGATTGCAGCCCAACCATTGCAAGAACAGATGGCTCGCTACCAGTTTGCACAGCAATTACCATATCAACAGCTACAAGGCTACTTATCAAGCGTTTATGGCACTCCATTAGGCTCTTATGGTAGTCAGACTACTCAAGCTCCTAATAACTACATTGGCTCTGCTTTAGGCGGTGCTGGTTTAGGTTATTTAGCAAGTAGCGCTATGGGTACTAATCCTATTGTTGGTGCTGGCTTAGGTGCTTTAGGTGGCGGTTTATTAGCAGGTTTCTAATTGCTTAAATTAGTTCATAAGAACTTCGTATCACAAACTTGGAATCTAGTAAGTGGTTTCATTGGAGATGCTTTGGAGCATACTGATGACTACTCACTAGACCAAGTTAAAGTCTATTTAACGAATGGACAATGGCAGTTAATAGTTGCATTAGATGATTTAGGAAAGATTAAAGGATGTTGCACAGTATCTTTCTTAAACTATCCGAATGACAGAGTTGCTTTTATTACAAGTATTGGTGGTAAGTTTATTAGCGACAAAGTAATATATAAAGAGTTTACAGAGTTGCTTAAGACTCAAGGTGCTACAAAGGTTCAAGGCGCAGCAAGAGAATCAATCGCTAGGCTTTGGAGAAGAATCGGATTTACTGAAAAGTATGTAATTGTGGAGAATACGCTATGAGTGGCGGTGGAGTAATTGATAACATTGTTGATACTGTAACAGACCCTATTAAGGATGCTGGCTCATGGATTGACGATAAAGTTAATGAAGAAATCCCTGGTGGATGGTATACAGTAGCTGCTGCTACAGGTGCTTACTTTGCTCCTGAAATGATTGCTGCTGGCAACGCTGCTGAGTCGGCTGCTTTGGCTGAAGGTGCTACTGCTGCTGAAGCTGCTGCTGCTGGTGAAGCTGCTGCCACTGCTGCTGGTGCTAGTGCTACAGAAGCTGTTGCTGCTGATTATTTAGGTTCTGCTGCTTTAGGTGGAGCTGAAACAGGCGCAGTAGGTTCAGGAACTACAGGATTTGGCTTAAGTGCAGGAACTCCAGCAGGTGCAGCAGGTGGCACAGGAATTAGCACAGGTTCATTGGCTGGTACATCATTAGGTGCTGGAATGGGTGGTGTAGGCACAAACGCTGCTAGTGGATTAGGTTATTTAGGTGGTGCTGAAGCATTACCAGCAGGAACAGCAGGAATTGAAGGTGTTGCAGCATCTAACCCTATTTCTATTCAGCAAGCTCTTAGAGGTGCTAATTTAGCCAATGCACTATTAGGACAACAGCCTACTGCTACAGGTATGCCAAGACAACAGATTAGACCTGCTGGCTCTGTAGATTATTCAGGTGTTTTATCTCTCTTAGAGCAAAAAGCTAAAAGAGCAAACTTACTTTCTTTATTAGGATAAAGACATGGCAACTATTGACGATTTACTAGGTTCACCAGATTTTTTAAGACAATTAATCGGTGAAGAACAATTTGCTAGAAGCAAAGAGCAAGCGCTTAATCAAGGTATTTTACAAGCGTCATTAGCTGCTTTGGGTGGTAAAGGTACTGCTGGTCAAGTACTATCACAAGCAGGTACAGCAGGATTACAAGGCTATCAAGGTTCTTTTGACAAGACTTTATCTGATTTGGCTAAAGGTATGCAAGTTCAAGAGCTAAAGCGTAAACAGCAAGTTCAGCAAGCTCAACAAAAAGCATTACAGGTAGCCACAACAGGTATTCAACCTGCTGTAATTCCTGAAGGTCAAACATTAAGAGATGACCAAGGACAGCTTACTTATGGTGTACAAGATGCTAAAGAAGTTCCTACAGCATTTAATGCAGATGTTTATAAGACTTATGCTTTAAAGATGGGTGTAGACCCTAAAGATATTAGCTCAACTATTGAAGCAATGCGTGGTAAAACAACAACAGTTAAGCCTGGTGAAGTTGTATTAGGTGAAGATATGAAGCCTATTTATACAGCTCCTAGAGAAGCTAATTATCAAGTTGTTGATACTACTCAAGGCTTAATGTTCTTCAATCCAGTAACAAAACAAATGACTCCAGCAGTAGATGCTCAAGGTCAGCCATTAATGGGTGAAAAAGGTAAAGCTCCTGCTAAGTTTACAGAGCAAGTAGGTAATATTAATAATCTTAAACAGTCTGTTGCTAGTTATATTCAAGACATTAAAGACACAGACCCAAGATATTTATTCCCTGGCTCTGCAAGAGCTGCTGAGTTACAAACAAAGTACTCTAATTTAATGATGTTATTAAAAGATGCTTATGGTCTTGGAGCATTGCAAAAGCCAGACTTAGAGGTAATGGACAGAATTATTACAGACCCAGTATCAATGGCTGGTCGATATAAAGGTAGAGAGTCTTTAGAAGCTCAATTAAATACAATTAATAAAGCATTTTCTAATTCAGAGAAAAATCTTTATAAAACATACAAACAGCCAGTTCCAAAAGAATTAGAAGCTATTAAAGATTTACCTTCTCCACAAGATGCTCTTGGTTTAAAATCTATACCAAAAGGTGTCATCATTAATGGAGTGAAATATTAATGGAAAAGTACGAAGTAACACTTCCTGGTAGAGGTACTTTTAACATTGAATCACCTACAAAGCTAAATGATGCTGAGGTTTATCAAATGGCTATGCTTCACTCTAAAGAAAAGATGAAGCAAGAAGTTGAAGGTGTTTCTGGCGGTATTACTAGGGGATGGAGAGACCCTATTGATGCTATGGCTCAGATGTTACCTAGAATCTTATCAACAGCTACATCTTTAGGCGGAACAGTTCCTAATGAAGTCAGCAAGTTTCTTGATGAAGAAGCTGCTCGTGTTGATGCTTTAAACCTTGCTGTAGAGCAAAAGTATCAAGAGCAAAAACAAGCAGAAGGTCGAGAAGGTGTTGATGTTAAGCGTATTGTTGGTAATATTGTAAACCCAGTTAATATTGCTGTAGCTGCTAGAGCGCCTGCTGCTGTTGCACAAACAGCTAATATTGCTTCTAAATTGCCAATGATGGCTAATGTTGGTCAAAAAGTAGCTCAATTAGCTATGACTCCAACAGGTCAAACAGTTATTGGTGGTGCTGCTGCTAACATTCTAGAGCCTATATTTGATACAGAAGGCAAAGATTTTGCAGAAGAAAAAGCAAAGCAAGCTGGTATTGGCGCTACTGTTGGTTATGGCGGTCAAAAGTTAATTGGTGGAGTTGGTAAAGTATTAGCTCCTACAGTATCTTCACAAGTCAGAGCTTTGGCTGATATGGGAGTTGAATTAACTCCTGGTCAAATCTTTGGTGGAGCTGTTAAAAAGCTAGAGGAAGGCTTAAAGAGTATTCCTATTGCTGGAGATATTGTTTCTAATGCAGAAATGAGAGCTATTGAATCTTTCAATAGAGCTGCTATTAATAAGACACTAGCTCCATTAGGTAAAGAAGTTCCTAAGAATCTAGTAGGTCGTGAAGCATTAAATTATGCAGATGACATAATTTCTAAGGCATATGACAAGGTATTAACAAAAGTTAATTTAACTGCTGACAATGACCTTTTGACAGATTTAGCCAATATCACAGGAAAAGCATTGCAAGAGCTTCCTGCTGACAGAGCAAGTCAATTAGATAGCATCATTACTAGAAATGTTTTAGACAAAATGCAAGGTACTGTAAAAGGTACTGTATGGAAGTCTATTGACTCAGAGCTAGGAAGATTAGCTAAAACTTACATGAACTCTGCTGTAGGTGATGAGCGTTTACTTGGTAATGCTATTAAAGAAGCTCAATTAAGCGTTAGAAGCCTATTAGAAAGAGCAAATCCAAGATATGCTCAACAGATTGGAAATGCTAATAAAGCCTTTGCTAACTATCTAAGAGTTGAAAGAGCTACTGGAGCTGTTGGCGCACCTGAAGGTGTATTTACTCCTGCTCAATTGTTATCAGCATCAAAAGCAATGGATGAATCACTAAGAAAAGGTCGATTCTCTAAAGGTGGCGCTTTAATGCAAGATTTAGCAGAACAAGGTAAATCAGTTATTGGCTCTAAGTTGCCTGATAGCGGAACAGCGTATAGAGGTTTAACAAGTGCAGGTATTTTAGGTGGCGCTCTTTTAGAGCCTACAACTCTATTCGCTCCATTGGCTGTTAGTGCTTTATACTCTAAGCCAGGGCAAGATTTAGCAAGACTCTTGGTATTACAAAGACCAGAAGCCTTAAGACAGGCTGGTTCAGCAATTACAAGAACATCACCATTAGTATCAAACATATTAGCCCCTGGGCTGTTAGGAGAGAAGTAACATGGCAAAAACCAAAATCAGCGAGTTTGATGTAGACCCAGCAAATAATACTGACATAAACAGTATTAATATTGCAGAAGGATGCGCTCCATCAGGTATTAACAATGCTATTCGTCAGCTTATGTCTGATTTGAAAGAGTTTCAGACAGGTGCAGCAAGTGATTCATTCACAGTAGGCGGTGCTTTCTCAGCCAATGGCGGTGCAACACTAGGAGATGCTAGTGGAGATGCACTCACTATTAACTCTAGTGCAGTATCTATTCCTAATGGATTGAACTTTGATAGCAATACTTTAGTTATTGATGCAAGTAATAATAGAGTTGGTGTAGGTACTGCTAGTCCGTCACAAAGACTTCATGTTGCAAATGCTGGAACAGTAGCCATTCAAGCTGAAAATACTGCTTCAAGCGGTTCAGCATATTTAAATGCAAAAAATACAGCAACTACTTGTGCTTTTGGTGTTGATGCAAGCGGTGGATATATTGAAACTGCTGGCGCATATTCAACTATTTTTTATACAAACTCCACAGAGCGTGTGCGTATTGATAGCTCTGGTAATGTAGGTATTGGAACAAGTAGTCCTTCAAGAAAATTAAGCGTTGCTGGTGCAGTAGGTGTTGGTAGCGACTCATCTTCTACATATGAATTATATATTTCTCAATCTTCATCTTACGCTCGTATTGGTCCAACATATAGTGGTGGTGGTGCATACACACCTTTGACATTTTGGACTTCTGACACAGAGCGTATGCGCCTAGACGCATCAGGCAACCTTGGTCTTGGGGTAACTCCTTTTACAAACTCTTTAAATGCTGGGTTTGACTTAGTTGGAGGTGCTGGATTATTTGGTTATGGCGGTTCAGGCACATACTTAAATAATAACGCATACTATAATGCAGGATGGAAATATAAAGCTACAGCGGTTTCTTCAAGATATGAAATGGGTAGTGGTCATCAATGGTTCATAGCCCCATCAGGCACAGCAGGAAACGCTATTACCTTTACACAGGCAATGACACTAGATGCTAGTGGTAATTTGGGTATTGGTACTACAAGTCCTAGCTCATTTGTTTTTAATAAGTTAGTTTTAGGAACGACATCAGGAAGCGCTGGAATGACTATCGCCAGCGGAACAACTGGAGAGGGGACGCTTGCTTTTGCAGACGGAACAAGTGGAAGTGATAATTACCGTGGATATATTCAATATGGTCATACTAGTGACGCTTTAATTTTTGGTACATCAGCGACAGAACGCATGAGGATTGATACTAGCGGTAACTTATGCATCGGCACTACAAGTGCACCAGTATCTAATTTAAAAATCAGAGCTGTTTATGGAAACTCTGATTTTAGTTTTGGACCTCAAACAGGCGGAGCAAAATTTGCTGTATATAATGCAAGTGGTACAGGCGTTTACTTAAGTGATGGAGGTACATCTTGGACTGCAAACTCAGACGAAAGAATTAAAGACATTATTGAGCCAATTACTGATGCTGCCAATAAAGTATCATCACTTCGTGCTGTCATTGGTAAATACAAAACAGATGAAGAAGGAACTCGTAGGTCTTTCTTAATTGCTCAAGATGTTCAAGCAGTTTTACCTGAAGCAGTCAATCAACAGAATGATGAAATTGGCACTTTAGGTATTGCATACACAGAAACAATACCTTTGTTGGTAGCAGCAATTAAAGAACTAAAAGCAGAAGTAGATAGCTTAAAAGCACAATTAAATAAATAAGGAGTAATAAATGACAACTTTTACAATCGCTAACCTAGAGCGCAACACAGACGGAGATGTAGTAACCACAGTTCATTGGGTCGCTACTAAAGTAGATGGTGAAGCAACTGCTTCTGTATATAGCTCTATGGCAGTAGAACCAAGCGACACATTCGTACCTTTTGCCAACCTTACAGAAGAAACTGTAGTTAATTGGGTAAAAGAAAAACTAGACCTAGAATCACTAGAAGTTAGTTTAGATGCTCAGATTGCAGAGCAAAAGCAACCTACTAAAGCTAGTGGATTGCCTTGGGATACTGAATAAGATTTTTAACTAAAGGAGAAAGTAAAGATGAGTAAAGACACGAAAAAAACTCAGATTACAATCAACGGCAAAGAACACTTCTTTGAAGATATGTCAGCCGAACAGCAGATGCTTGCACAGCATTGTTTTGATTTAGATAGAAAGATTGCTTCAGCGCAGTTCAACCTAGACCAGTTATCAGTTGGTAAGGATGCATTTATTAAGTTGCTTGAAGAATCTTTAGCTAAAGTAGAAGAACCTAAAGAGGAATAAGATGTCTGAAGATAATGGCATTGACTTATACAAATATGGCAAGCTAGTTGCTACTGTAGAGTCTTTAGAAAAGAAGGTAGATAAGTTAGAGGCAGGTATGGAAGAACTGCTAGAGCTTGCTAATAAGGGTCGTGGTGGCTTTTGGGCTGGCATGGCTGTAGTTAGTGCCATTTCTTCAATTGTTGGATTTGTGGCTCATTGGTGGGGTGCAAAATGAAAATATCAAACTTAATCATGCTAGGCTTACCCCTAGCATTTTTTTTGCCTATTGCAAGCGCAGAGCCTATTGTTACAGATTCTACAAGTAAAGCTGAGACTACTGTAAAGAGTCCACCGCCTTCTGCTATTAGCCCTAGCATTACTACTATCAATCCTAAGAACTGTTCTACAGGTGTAGCAGGTGCAGCTCAGACTCAAATCTTTGGTATTTCTTTTGGCGCAACTGTTCGAGATGTGAACTGTGAGCGAGTAGTTAAGTCTGAGTCATTGTTCAATATGCAGATGAAAACTGCTGCTGTTGCTGTGATGTGTCAGGATGCAGATAACTGGTGGGGAATGTGGGATGGTGGAGTTCCTTGTCCAGTAGAAGGCTTAGTAGGAAAAGAAGCTAAAGAATATTGGCTTGCTAATCCTAAGATGATGCCTGACCGCCCTAAGATTAAATGAAGTGGTTAATAGCCTTTCTAGCTTGTATTGGCATAGCACAGGCGCAAATCATTCAGCACAATATTTCTGATGATGGTTACGCCCATGTTCCTTTACAGTTTGGCTTTCCTCTCTATGGTCGCATCTTTACTGATTCTTATATGTTCAGTAATGGCGTTGTTGGATTTGGCTCAATAAACAATCATTGGTGTTGCTCAGGCTACGATTTAGCCAATGCTAGAGGCTATCAGTTCAATTACTCGATAATAGCTCTACAAACCGATTTAATCAATTATGGCTCAGGTCGATTCTTAACTGAAGGCACTCCTCAGTATCAGCGTTATAAATGGGAAAATATCTCAGAATATGGCGTTCCACAGAATCTAAACACATTTGGCGTAGAAATTAGACCTAGTGGCTTTATTGGTATGTATTATGAGCAGGTCAATATCAGCCCTTGGAGAGCAGTAACCATTGGAGTTACAGGTGATACGACTCAAAGAGAGTTTTCCCAGTTATATCATGGAAATGGCTTTTCACAGGCAAATTTCAGTCATATCATAGAGGTAACAGGTAGTTTATGTGCTAGTAACCCATTATCTAGTCCAACTTGTGCAGGATACCAAGAGGCTTATTTGTCGCAACAATGTTCATTAAACCCTCTATTCTCCGCAAATTGTGCAGGATATGAGCAAGCCTATTTTCTACAGCAATGCTCACTAAATGTTCTGTATGACAGAAATTGTGTTGGATATGAGCAAGCGTATCAAGCTCAACAATGCTCATTAAATCCGCTATATGCAACTACCTGCCAAGGATATGCTGAAGCCTACCATAATCAGCAATGTTCTCAGAATCCGCTTTACGCTACTACTTGTCAGGGCTATCAACAGGCTTATCACAATCAGCAATGCAGTCTTAATCCTTTGTATGCGACAACTTGTATAGGATACGAAGCAGCTTACTTTAACCAGCAATGTTCTGCAAATCCACTTTATAACCAAGGATGTCAAGGCTATGCTGAGGCTTACTTTACCTATCAATGCACTCAGAATCCTTTGTATAACTCTAGGTGCAATGGCTATGCTGAAGCCTATAGATTGCAACAATGCAGTCTAAATCCGTTATACAGTACGACTTGCGTAGGTTATCAACAGGCTTATTTTGCACAGCAATGTAATTTAAACCAGTTATATAGTACACAATGTCCTAACTATGCTCAGGCTTACTTTAATGAGCAATGTAGACTAAATCCGCTATATGACAGGAATTGCACAGGATATTCAGAAGCCTATGCTTTAGCCAATGTCGTACCTGCAACAACGACAAATACTGTATCAACAACGACTCCTAGCGTACAGGTAAGCACTACAGGCACAGTAACACTTGAAACTCCAGTAGTCGCTGACCCTGTAGTAAACGAGGTAATTACAAGACCACAGGTGACAACAAATGTTCAAACAACGACTCCAGCTCAAAGTCCTGTGCAAGCGGTTAAAGAGCCACAGGAACAATCAAAAAACGAGAAGAAGCCAGAGACTAAACAAGTTGCGAAACCAACTAACACTCAAAGTAAGAATGAAGTATCGGCTGAAGCTCCAAAGATAGTAGCTCCAGTCCACGAATATAAAGCTCCAATTATCCTAGACTTATCCTATATGCAGATGGTTAAGAAGCCTATTAGGGATAACAACAGAGCAATGTATAACTTAATTATGAATAGCCAACACAAGCACGAGGAGATGGTAGATGAGCAGTACCGAAGATAAAAAACCTGATTATGAGTTCAGTATCGGTGGATACAAGCTCAAGTATTCCAATAAGTTAATGTATGCAGTAATCGCTATTGCTCCTGTAGTTGGCGGTACTTTATGGGGTGCTTTTGAAGCTGTTAAAGGCTATCAGACTATGCAGAAAAAGATTGAGAACTATGAAGCTCCAGACTTAACTGAGTTTGATAAGCGCTTAACTATGGTAGAAGAAAACACCAATAAGGTGAATGACTACACCAGAGACATCAAGAATGACATTAAGAATGATGTCCGTAGACTTGAGAAAGTCGTAGAGCAAGTAGAGCGAGATGGTAAGCAGTTATCTAGAGAAGTAGATAAAGACTTGCGAGAAATGCGTAAAGAAACTGACATCAAGATTAAACGAGCTTTAGATAACCCATTAGCAAACAAGGAGTAAAAATGCTATCACTATTATCAACTGTATTATCTTTCCTTATGGGCGGTCTGCCAAAGGCATTGGACTTCTTTCAAGACAAGTCTGACAAGAAGCATGAGCTAGAATTAGCCAAGATGCAGACTGAGCGTGAAATGCAGATGATGGCTGCTGGCTATGCTGCACAAGCAAAAGTAGAAGAAATCCGCACAGACCAGATAGAAATGCAGACTAATGCTCAAGTTATGACTGCTATTTACGACCACGATAAGTCATTAAATGAAGGTACTAGCCAATGGGTTAAAAACCTAAGAGCTTCTGTAAGACCTATTGTTACTTATCTATTTGTGCTAGAGTTATTCCTTATTAACTTTGTATCTCTTGGCTGGGCTATCCATACAGGTGTAGACTTTGTAACAGCTTTAGACCAAGTATTTACTACTGAGGAAATGCAGATTGTGTCCTCAATTATTGCTTTTTGGTTTGGAACACAGGCATTTAGCAAAAAATGAAAGTAAGCGATAAGTGCATTAAAATGATTATGCACCATGAGGGGGTGCGCTATAAACCATATCAATGTCCAGCCCTCTTGTGGACATGCGGAATCGGACATGTTATCGACCCTAACCATGCTAAAGTTCCAATGGCTGATAGAAAACAATTACCTATACCTGCAGGTTGGGATAGGGTTTTAAGCAATGATGAAGTTATGGAAATACTCAAGAAAGACCTTAACAGGTTTGAGCAAGGTGTATCCAGACTTATTACTGCTCCTCTTACTCAAGGTCAATTTGATGCCCTTGTTAGCTTTAGTTTCAATGTCGGACTAGGCAACTTGCAGAAGTCTACTATCAGGATGAAGGTTAATCGACAGGAATATGAGACTGCTGCTGAGTGCTTTTTAGACTGGACTAAAGCTGGTGGTAAAGTATTAAAAGGGCTTGTGTCACGAAGAAATGATGAAAAAGCCTTGTTTTTGTCATAATTAGATAGGATACTAGGCGGATGAAATTAGTCACTCCACAAACTGTTCAAGCAGTATATGAGATGTTAATTCAACTTCCGCCTTTTAATCGGTGGAATCTTCCACCATCTAAACAAGTAGTGTTTGAAGTTCACAAAGACCCTACTTGCTTGGGTGAGTACGAGCCAGAGCCTAATACCATTCGTATTTCAGAAGCAAAGAATGGTCATCTGGATACTGTTGTTAAAACTGTAGCGCATGAGATTATTCATATGCGACTATACCTAAAGGGCAGTAAATCTTGGGACAAGCATGACAAAGTATTCTGTGATTTATCTCACAAGATTGCCATTACTTTAGGATTTGACCCAAAGGAACTTTAATGGCTTTAGAGTCGTGTCCACAAGAAGAATTTATTACTTTATTTAATGAATTAGGTTCTCCTCAAGCTGTAGCTAATCATTTAAAAATAAATGTTAGAAGTGTTTACAGGCGAAGAAACTATCTAGAATCTATTGGCATTAAGCTAGAAACTAAAAATCAAAAAGGCAATCCAGTAGGATTTGATAGGCAAGAGGTGCAGCAAAAGCTAGAAGAAAGGCTTTCTAAAACTCGCCATTCTGTCCGTAGAGGTATTGCTATGGAGAAAGGCAGAATCCTAGTATTCTCTGATGCTCACTTCTATCCTGATGATGAAACAACAGCCTTTAGAGCGCTTCTAGAGTGCATTAAAGAGTTCAAGCCAGAAGTCATTGTATGCAATGGTGATGCCTTTGATGGCGCTTCTATCAGCCGACATCCTCGCATTGGCTGGGACAGCAAGCCTACAGTTAAGCAAGAACTAGATGCTGTAACAGACCATATGAATCAGATTGAGTCTGCATCAACTTTCAAATCTAATCTTATCTGGACTCTAGGTAATCACGATTCTCGCTTTGAGACATTCCTAGCTGCTAATGCTCCTCAATATGAAGGGGTGCAAGGATACTGTCTAAAAGATTTCTTCCCTACTTGGCAGCCTTGTTGGTCTTTCTGGGTTAATGACCATACTGTGATTAAGCATATGTGGAAGGGTGGCTTCTCAGCAGGTAGAGCTAATACCCTCAATGCTGGTGTCAATATGGTGACAGGGCATACTCATAATATGGCTGTACAGCCTTTAACAGACTACAAAGGCACTCGATATGGTGTCCAGACAGGAATGTTAGCTAATCCTGATGGTGAGCAGTTTGTAGACTATACCCAAGACGGATGTAAGGATTGGCGCTCTGGTTTCGCTATGCTGACTATTGACCGAGGTGAACTACTGATGCCTGAGTTAATTCAGGTCTGGGATGAGGAAAAAGGAGAAGTTCAGTTTAGAGGTAAGATTTATTCTGTGTAAATCCACTAGCTCGTTATAGGATTTGTACATTATTTCGTACATTTAAATGTGCAATATATTACACAATTTTTAGAATACCGCCTAAATAGATTAGAACCGCTACAAGCTCCACCAAGAGCAAAGCATTATCTTTGTATAGGTAGCCTTGGATAGTCCAAAGAAAACTGCCTACAAGCCCAAATAAGAGGTTTAAAGGGTATATATTGAGAGAAGTCAGGGCTATACCTATCAAACACAGTATAGTCCCTGTCCATCTAATCATTTTTGGTTAGCCAAATACTCAGCCATAGTTTTTCTAATAGCTTCTCTAACTACTTCTAATTCTGCTTCATCTAAAGTGAAATCTTTTGTCATTCTTTTATTCTCTCAATTAGTGCTAGGTATCCTACTGAATCTACCAAACTATCTCTGTGGTCTGGCTGATTAATAAGTCTAGCTGTTTTTAACAAGACCATCATTGTAGCTACATCTTGAGCATCAAGCTCTATTTTGCAGCCACCAAATTTTGATTCTAAATAAATACTCCAGAAGTTAGCAATTACTTCTAAATTCCTAGCTGGGTGACCATAAGTCTTTTCTCTGTCACCATAAATAATCTGTTTTGCTTCTTCTAAAATATCCATTTTTTCCTTAGTAATTTCTAGTTAATTTAATATCGCCACTATAGTCTTTTTGATAATGCAAACATCCAACTGGAAATCCAAAAGGAAAACCATGCTTTCCACCGCCACCCATCATTACAATTTCTTTTAATCCGCCAAAGTCTTGTATTGCTTTGTCAATCTTTTTGCTTTTAAATGCTTTATTTAATGGTACAAACCAAACAACATTTTTAGCTATTTTGAAAGCATGAAGTAAAAAGTCATCATAAATTGAGAATGGTGGATTAGTAATTATCCAATCAACACTATCATTAAACTCAAAAAAATCTAACCCTTCAGATATTTCAAGTCTAATTTTAGGATTAGGCATTGCATCATAAAAAGCATTATTACCAGCACAAGGGTCTAAGCAAATTCCAGTAGGTGAAAAATAATCAACAATCCATTTGGCTGTTTCAGGATTTGTCATTACAACATCATTAGGAGTGCTTTTTCCAGTTTTGTTTGGCTTTGCAAATGTCACTTATCACTCGCTTTCTTTAGTATTGCTCTAGCAAAATAAACAGGGTCAAATTCCCATTCATCTAATCCACTTTGCAAATAAGAACTTTCATACAAAGCAACAATTTCCTCATCACTTAACTCTCTTGGTGCGGTGTTGCAACAACATTGGCTTGGTATGCGATGGCATTTGCTACAAAAAGTGTTTTGATTCATTTCCCACTCGCTTTCTTTAGGGAATGTTTTTCTTTTTGTAATTCATCTAGCAATTTACAAACAACTGAACATATATCAGTAAGCCTATCCTCAACAAATAGTAGTCTTTCCTCTATGTTTGGTTGCCCACCAAAACCAAAATTTCGGTTATTTATTGCATGAATTGCTTTGTTATCTCGTTCAATAAATTTTTCTTTTAATAAACCATGTGAATATTCAATATCATCATTCATTTCTCACTCGCTTTCTTTAGTATTGCTCTAGCAAAT
>JACCDQ010786325.1_pt1 | contig 36831 bp, 53 predicted proteins | sample 7446031 | NCBI WGS metagenome assembly JACCDQ01 (sample SAMN15323442, study PRJNA562643) | freshwater metagenome | isolation source: river surface water | place: USA:Blue River Watershed | collected 2017-08-17 | reverse complement strand
CCCATCAAAGTCTATATTTATTTCTATCGTATTCATGTTACAAAGGTACTAAGATTATTTTAAAGATGCAAGTAAAAAAATAAAAAAGGTGCTAATTTTTTAGCACCTTTCTATTTAAAATGTTGTGAACTCACCATCAATGAAATTGATGTGTTGCGCTCGTCCATCGTTATGGATTACAACGTGCGATTGTAACCATGAACTAGCACCTCTATTGTACCCAACTCTTAATTTGGTGCTTGTACCTACAGCCAATGCACCGTCTTTTCTACCAGGTGAGTGGTAGTGACCAACCACAATCTTTGTGTTTAGTTTTCTGAATTGTAGCAATGAACCACGGCTACCATTCGAACCAATATCACCATGTTGTCCTAACTCCCAATCTTTCACTCGATAAGAAGCACTTCTTCCAAGTGTGATGAATTTAGGGTAACGCTCGTTGATGATGCTTGGGATTACACCTTTTACATTATAAGGGTCGTTGGCATATTGCTCTAACAACATGTCCGACATCTTCATGTAAAGTCTAGAGTTCTTGTAAGTTGGTTGTTTCTTCCAATCTTCATTCTTCAACCAACGGTCTAAGAAATCATCATGGTTACTTCTTACAATCACAACGTTTTCAAATTGTTCAAAAGCTTTCAATGAATCCAACATGAAATCAACCTCTTTCCCCAAGTCATTGGTTCCAGCAACCTCTTTACCGTATTGGATAAATGGGTCTTTCATCTCATGGTGACTAATCGAGTTACCATCGAATACGTCATGTAGAATAACGTGTTTAGGTTTTACTTTGTCAAACAACTTCATAGTTGAATCCAACACTTGTTGGTCGTGGTGTCCGTAGTGAATATCACCCAAGATAGCAGCTTCAAACCCATTAACTTCTGATACTTGTCCTTTTTCTACTCGATAGTACAAGTCAGTGAAGTTACCTGTTTTGTCATCAGCAGTTACTTGACGAACGAAGAATGTTTCATCGTCTTTGATTTCCACAACAACAAATCCAAAAGTGTGATGGAATTCACCAGTTTTACCAGACTTAGAGTCAGTGTAATTCTTTTTGGTTACCGCACCAGTAGTAAGCATCATCTTAGGTTTGTTACCCTCTAGTACTGGAATCATTTCCAGTTGTACCTTTGGACTACCAAATACACATGAGTTAACACCACTTAACGCTTGTAACCCAGTCATAGGATTAACCGCTGTTGGTTGAATCTTGATGTCAGATAGGATAGATACATACTTATGAATGTCATGTCTGTTAGCATCTAAGTAATCTACTACCTCATCATACCAAAATTCGTCTTGTTCTTGTTCTGTTGTCCATATACTAGTAGGATTTTTGTATCTACCAGCGATTATATGGATATCAGCATTGATAAAATCAGCATAGGCTTCAATATTTTTCATCAAACCAGTGTGAACTGGTGTATTGTTTTGGGCCCAACTGATTATGAAACGTTTTTTAGTCCCGTCATGGACTCTTGTTTTGGCTTTTACGTACTGTTCGGGTTCGATTTCAACTTTTTCTTTGAACCCTAACCTTTCAGAACACCATTTTCTAACGGTTCTCTCCGATTTCCCGAAGAATTTTACTAGAATGTTCATTCTTTCATCCCATGAAAGCGATTTATCTTGGTAAACTCCTTTAGCATAGTCGATGTCGTTACTTGTTAAGTCTTTAAAATTCATTTGTTTCTTTTAAATTCTCGTTATTTTGTACAAATATACGAAATTTTATGTATATTTGCAACATTAACCCCTACTATTCTGTTACAGTAGGGATTAATTTGTACAAATATTCAGTCTCTTGGGTGAATATAGGTGTGTTGTAGTCGGGTAACCACTTATTTCTTAGTGCTTCCTCCCCATTTGGTCCTTCTACCGTGTAAGAAGTCTTTTTAATAACAGTACCACGTTTGTATTTTGGCGCATAATCATTCCAATTGATACCCTTTTCTTGAAAAAGCATCTCTTGTTTTTCACTACTAGACTTACCCTCTAATAATTTGTGGCTAAAATTAGCACTAGCAGCCATACTAACACTGTTACGAGTACAATCTTGTTGTCTCCATATAAAGTAGTTAGATACTTCTCTAATGTCTGGAATAACAAATACTCTAGAGTCAAACACCGCATCGATTTGTGGTAAATCATCCATGATAATCTTTGCCACCAAAGTTTCGCATGCCATATTAAGGCATAACGTTTGAAGCATTTTCTTGTTAAACGCAGCCGTCATCTTTGAAGCAGAGATACTACAAAGCTTCTGTAACTTACCATCAAATATCATCTCAGCATCAATATTATCAATTGTGCTAAATACAAGGCTAACCTCATCAGATTGTGTGTAAGCAAATGCTGGTGTCATGTATTTACATAATTCGATTGTAGCCGCATCCATTACGTTTGATAACAAATCATCAAAAGGTTTTTGAAACTTTTTAGTGTACTTGCTAAACCCTTTTCCATCAAGTCTTATGATAACATAAGACCTGTTGGGAACCTTGAATCCATAACAAGATTCGTATTCTCTCATTCGGTCCCCTAAGCTCTTATCTTTTCCCATTGTTTTGTTTTTAAATGTGGCAATCAACCACGGTTAATCTTGTGTTCTCTGGCAAATCTTTAATGAATCTGTCAAACATATTCATTTCCCAATCCAAAGCTTCATCATCACTTTCACCAGACATTCCAAACATACCCATAGAACCTTTTTCGTACCACACACCATCTTTCACGATAGCCCACATTGTAAAGCTAGCACGTGATTTAGCATAGGTTTCTTTGTCCTTGTAACGGTCAGTGTAGAACTCTGTTTTGTACCAATCCCATTTCAACTCGTCTTTTTCTTCGTCAGTTTGTGGTTCAGCACCGTCAACTTTCATTTCCCAAAAACGAATAGCAGCATCATATTTTGATTGTACGTTGTGCATCTTAGCCCAATCAATTTGCCCCATCAATGCTGAATCGACACGTGGTTCTTTAAGAATTTTTTCAGTGGATTTAACATCCCAACCCCATGAAAACCTAGGGTCTGCTTCTTTCTCGATTCCTTCTTTGAGGAAAATACGACCAGCATAACGACCACCAGTTTGATACCAATCCCATTTTGACTGTGGGTTGTATGTTGACATGATTTCACCGTTAGGACCTAAATCATCTTCATCTTCATACTCAATAGCTTCTTGATAAAGCTCTTCATCGGTGAATTCCAATTTCTTTGGAAACTCATCTCTCAAGTATTTCAAATGGTTTTCGTTGGTGCAATCAGCAGCATATGCTTCTGGGTCAGCCATGTACTTGTCGTAATATCTTTCCTTGTACTCAAGGATGTCTTTACGTTCTTTTTCAATGGCTTGTTCTTTGGTGTATTTTACATACGGTTTCATTTCGATGTTTTCATCGAATTTTTCTAACTGTTTTTCTATGTTATCACCGATAACCAAAACGGCAAAATGACTCATGTTTTTATTTTTTAAGTTTAATAATACAAGTTAAAGCGATTCTAGGTGTATCAGTTGAATTCTCGTTAGAATAGTGAACTGAAAATTGATTATGAACTACGCAATCGCCATAGGATAGTTCAACTGGTGTAAAGTCTTCTAATGGATAAACTGATGTGTATTGTGACATACCAGTCTTTCCAGTTCTAGTCCTTACGTTAGACCCACAATCATCATGAGGTATAATCTCACGTTTACCATCCCAATCAATATAGAACATTGTTGAGGTGGTTGTGTTGACATCATGAAGTGGAATCCAGAATGTTAGGATATCATCATCTAAGTTATCAAAATAGGCCCCATCTTGGTGTGGTGCTGTTATTTTATACTCTGGGTGTTTGATGAAGTATTGCATGTTTAGCACTTCACCATCATAACCCAATTCCTCTTTGATGTGTTTAGCCAAGTCATTAAAAAGTCTCCAATGTTGGCAGTTTTGAATTTGTTTAACATCACCATTTTTGGTTCTAAAAACATCTTCTGTTTTGCATTGGAGAGCAACTGTTTCAAAATCCCTAGCAAACATGTCTAAGAACTTTGTATCAAAAGCGTTTCTAAGTATTTTATACCCTTTATCCATTATTGTCTAATTGCAAATATGAATAGGAGCCATCCCCATCCATCTGTGTTATTGTAGGCCAAAAATATGGCACCGAAAATTAGTAGGGCATCGATAACTTTATCGAAGTCCAAGTTTCCAAAAAATTCTTTCATATTAAAATCTTTCTTTTTTAAGCCCCTCGTAACTTGAATGGCTGTTTATAGCGTTTACCGCAAGACTGATTTGTCTTGCCAAAGAAACTTGTTTGATTTTTTTACAACCAGTTTTGATTTTAACACACTTAGCCTCAGTATAATCCTTCAAACAAAGTTCTAACGCATCAGCTTTTCTTAAAGAATCACTGATAATAACTTCACTTAAAACGGAGTCACCGATACGTTCAAATGCTGGACCAGACAACACACCATGGCTAATGATTGCTCGAACACTTTTAGCACCAGCTTCCATAAGAACCTCAGCCGCTTTACATAGTGTCCCAGCGGTATCTACCATGTCATCCAAGATAATAACATTTTTACCTTTTACATCACCAATGATAACCATTTCATCAATGACGTTGGCTTGTTTACGTGTCTTATCCAACATCACATAGTTGATACTAATACCATGGTATTTACCCAATTGGTCTTTCATTCGTTTAACACGTTTACCAGAACCAGCATCTGGACCACACAAGATTGTGTCTTCATCGTAGATGTTAGCAATATACCCATCGAATACGTTTTTACCTTCTAAATGAGTAACTGGAATGTCGAAGAAGCCTTGGATTTGGTCAGCATGTAAATCAAATGTGATTACACCTGTTGCACCACGTTGCTCAATCATTTCAACCATAACCTTGGCACCGATTGGTCCTCGTGATTGGTCTTTCTTGTCTTGACGAGCGTATGGGAAGTAAGGTAGAATCGGTATGATTTCTTTAGCAGCTGCACGTTTTGCGGCATCAATTGCCAAGTTTAACTTCATGATTTCATCAGACGTGTTTGGACTTGATAAGAGATAAACTCTTTTCCCTCTAATTGAGTTTTGAAAGTCCACACATAATTCACCATCTGAGAATTTTTGTGAGTTAACATAATCCAAACTAACGGTCTTCGCTAATTTTTTATTAAGATTAATGTTTTCGATTACTGCGTTTGCAAGGTCTTCACGACCATCCAAAGAAATTAAAACTGATTCTACCATATTGAATATTTTTAACAAAGGTACAAATTTATTCTGAAATAAACAAATTTTTACTTTTGTTTTTTGTTTTGTAAAAAGAAATAGATAATTCCAGCTATTACGCCAGCAATTATCAAGTTTTTAAGAACCATTACAAACATGAAAATCCCAAAGAATATGCCTTGAATAACAAACATCAATAACAAGGCTATTAAAAAATACATTAAAAATTTTGCTTTCATGTTAACCTATTTTTTTCCAGTTTCTATTTTTCATAATAATTAGTTTTAATAACACCCCATTTAAAACCATCATATTCTTTTTTTTTTTTGTTATTAAATGATAACGTAAAACATCACGTTTATACCCATTAGCTATTTCAGCAACTTTAATACTCTGATATTTATCTAATAACTCGCCTTCTAAATTATACTTAAAAACAGTTATACTAACAGCACTGATTAATTTTTTAGATTTAAGTGTTTGACTTATTTTATTTTTAGTTTCACAATTTAATTCTTTTCCAGTGTTACCAATACTTATTTTGGTTTTATGATTTTCAGATAACGACTTCCCTTTCTTATCTTTATTCATATTACTACCATCAATTTTAACACCTTTTTTAGCGTAACTAATTTTCTTTTTATGTTCTTCACTAATTTTTTTACCTTTTAATGCTTCACTAATTTTCTTTTTAGTTTCTTCACTCCTTTTCATTCCAAGATGTGATTTTAAACCAGCTATAAGTGTCATATTATATTCTGGGTTTATTTCATCAATCCAAAATTGTTCTCTATTAATAAGTTCATTAATCTCATTAACGTATTCTAATATTTCAAAAACAAAATTTTCTTTACCATATTTTTTATATGCATTTTGCAAATAAACTGAATGATGTCTATTATGTTTCAGTTCAGAAAGGTGTCTAACCCATCGAATTTTATAATTTACAGCACTACCAACATATTTTTTGTTGTTTATTATATTAGTAATAGAATAGATAACGGTTTTAGTTTTCATAAGTCTTTTATAATAAATATCAACCTAGTCTTAAAAAAACCTATTTCGTAAAAATTATTTTATCTTAACCCAATCATGTAAATAATGCTTTGTCTTGTAGGTTCCTAGTTCAAAACTATTGTTATGTAATATGATATCCAAAGCCATCGGTAACTCTGAATATAGTTTATCCCATTCAGCTTTTTGCTCATCAGAATACTCTTTAGGTTCTTCCGTGTTGAATGGGTCAAAGTCTACTGGCATCCCATTCAAGATAAGGTCGATTTCTTCATAAAGACTGTCACCGTTGAATGGTGGCATGAATTCCTCACCATCATGTTTAACACCAGAAACAATGTTGTCTTTCATTGACCAACGTAATTTTGAAAGCAGTGTTACATGCTCTTTTCTGAGTTCTAATTTTAATACAGACATGTTTATTTTTTTGTTCTTACAGAATCCAAGATATCTTGGACCTTTTTGTTATCTTTTTTCGCTTTGGCGTGTTCTTTTTCAACACGACCCTCAACTTTACTGGCGATAGCAATTGCTCTAAGGTTATTATAAAACTTACCTTGATACTCGTTGCCTTTTATCACAAAAGCAATAGTAACAACTTCATTTAACTTGAAGTCGTCTAAGACATCAACTTGGTTGTTAATGAATTCGAATTTCATGATTTCTGGTGATTCTTCATCAGTCTTAACAACAAATTCTCTTTTCTTAAAATTACCAAATTCTTGGATATCGCCAATCTGTTTGATTGTAGCATCTACAAAATAATGCATAGTTTATTTTTCTTTTTCTTCGTTAATAATTCGTTCTACGATTTCGGTAACGCCTTCAACAGCACCTTTTTCTACATACTCAACCGTTAACCCATAGTTATCCAAATAACGCATAGGTTTAGGGTCGATGTAAATAACCTTAGCTTGTTCTGGAACACGCTTAACATTGTTTAGCATATCCAACGTATAACTAATTTGTAAACTAGTACCAATGATGATTAAAACGTCAGCATTGTAAACAGCATCATACGCTTCATCTGTTCTAAATGGGTATTCACCAAACCACACAATGTGTGGTCGTAATTGTGACCCAGTTAGTTTGCACTTATCACCTATGTTAATGTCACCATACCCAATGTCATAAACTTCATCAACTGGACTAGGTTTATGGTTATAGAGAGAACCTCTTGCTTTGGTTAACTCACCATGCAAATGGATAATATTAGTAGAACCACCTCGCTCGTGCAAGTCATCTACGTTTTGAGTAACAATAGTCACTTCAAAATCTTCTTCTAACCTAGCCAATGCCTTGTGCGCATCGTTTGGTTCAACTGTTGGCATTTGTTTTCTTCTCGCATTATAGAAGTCCAATACCTTCTCACGGTCTTTTCTCCAACCGTCAAGTGTACAAACATCTTCTATTCTATGGTTTTCCCATAACCCGTCCTTGGCATCTCTAAATGTTTCAACACCCGACTCTTTGCTTATTCCAGCACCTGTAAATACTACAATTTTTTTCATCTTATTTACCTACGCTTATTAGCCCTTTAATAAAGTAACCAATCATTTTAACCATGAAGAAGAACCCACCCACGAATCCAAAATCATACCATGCGCCATTGTTGTTTATAGCGTAAACCGCAACATCATTCCAAATAAGGCTTCCAATAAATGAAGGAACCATAATTATCCCATGCCAAGTACCACCCCAGAAATCATAAGTGTGTTCTGATGGGTCCAAATACTGTACATGTGATACATCAGCACATCCAGTCATGACCAATAGCGTAATTGCCGCCAATATAAAAAATAATTTTTTCATTTTTTAATGTTAAATGTTAAGTTGTTATAGATTTTGATTTGGTTGCTTCTGTAGTGTCTAACGTGACCGCCATCACATAAAACAACACACCAAATGTCATTTTCAAAAGTACCACCGTTGGTAACATAAAGAGCGTAGCCCTCTTTGTCTTTTTCAACAATTACTGGTATTGGTTTTTTGAATTCTAACATTATAGCAAATCTTTAAGTTTTTTTATTCTTTCGTCCAATCTTCTTCCAACCTCATTCTCAATAACTCGATTGGTGAGATTGGAGACAATCTTCTCTGTTATACCGTTGATTTTATCATCGATATGTCGCATCATTCCAGTTTCGATTTGTTTTAATTTGAAATCTAAACGTTCTTGGAGCTTTATTTTATCTTGTTTGGTGATACCATCAGCGAAAAAGTTCATTTCGGTCTTTAGGTAATCAACCATAACGGCTTTCAAATCATCTGCTGTCATCAAAACAGTTTCATCGTTAACCGTTTTGATTTTCATGTAGTCTTTCCTATAGTCGTTGTAGTCACTAAGATTAGATATTCTCGCCATAACGTTCAACCAATAAAGCATAAACCTCTGGCCAATCAGTCATTGGGTCAAATCCAGCTTTGTCTTCAAACAAAACGTTCATATAAGGTTTCTTATCGTAGTTTCCATACCCATCTGTTTGAGTTGGAACCTCTGGGTTCTCATTAACATACTTGAAGTGAATATCATTCGCTTCGAACAAAGCCAAATACTCATCAACTTCGTGTGGGTGAGAACATGTGTATAAAAACATAACCACATCTGGCAACTTGCTAATCAACTGCAATGTTTCTTTTGCCATTGGGTAAAACTCGTCTGGGGTGTTACCGTATGTATAGTTAGGTTTAAGGATAGTACCATGGATGTCAAACGCCCAAAATGTTTTATCCCAATTTCTAGCAATCTTGTGCTGGAAATGATTAATTTGAATTGATTTTACTACACTCATATTATTTGTTAAAAATATTTCTAAAATCGATTGCTTTCATTGAAAAGTAACCATTATCTTGTTTAAAGAAAACAGTCTCACCAACATACGTGATGTTTTTCGGCTCCCATTTTTCAATGATATCAATACTAAAACGTTGTTCACCCTCATTGGCGATTCCAACTAAAACTGTGTCATTCATTATCACACCCGTTTAAAATAGCGATTATTTTTTCTTTGACATTCAATTGTTTAATACCCTCTTGAACTCTAGGACACAAAACAAAGTTAGGTGCCAAATCAACCATATTTAAGTCATCAACAGCTACCCATTTGATGTCTTTCTTCCAAGCATGTGTTTCTAACCACATATTGATTTCATCTACTCTACCACCCTCAAGATTATCCCCTCTATATGTTTTACTAGATGGGGTAAACCCTATAGGACCTTTTATTACGTTGAAGTGGCAGAATATCTCCCGCATTTCTTGCAATGTATAGTGATTACGCCAGTCAGATGTGAGTATTATCTCAGCACCCGTCTCTTGTAGTATGAAATTTAGGGTAGAAACAGCCTTTGGGTCGAACATATATGCACCCCACTTGTTATCTTTGCCTCTGCCAAAGCATGCAGATGTACAAATTACACCATCTATGTCTAAAAATATAACTTTCATATAGCAAAGGTACTAAATTATTTTGATAAATCAAAGGTTTAATAAAATTTATTGTGGATTAAATTTGTTTTCCAAGGCAATTAATACTTTTTGTAGGTCACCTTTGTAGAATCCAGAGCAATTTATGCAATTTATCTCAACAATTTTCCATCCATCTGGTGTCAAACATATATCCATTACGAATGCTGGTGCTACTTCAAACAAATTTACCATGCTTTGAGCAAATTCTAACCCCTCGGGTTCAACATTTTCCTCATACATTACGTTTCCATGGAAAAAATAGTAAGAACTAGTAACAATTTTACCATCTACAACCCAACATCTTGCTTCTTTATAGAGTTTTTTAGGCTTCGCAACTTGAATAAGGGTGTCCATATCAACTTTTCGGTTAGGATTATTGATTTCACCTTCCCATTTATCCTTGGTAAACACTTTTCCAGTGAAAACTTTGCTATCTTTACATGGTCTAATGAAGAATATCTCATCCCCAGTGTATATAACATCCTCTTTGAATATGTTTTTATCCCCTATAGTAGTAATAATACTATCAGAATTTAATAGGTTATCACCATATTTGTCTGAATATATAGAGAAATCATGGTTACCACCATAATAGGAGCCTGGCTCCCACCCTTTATCAGTAGATAACCTAGCTAATCTTACCGACCCAAACACGAATACATCGGTACGGTCAGTCAAAACTTCCACGTTCCCATTGGAATCAAACTCAACAACCTCATACTCTAAGCCTAATTTGTTTAAAGCTTCAAATATGAGGTTGTAGTTTGTTTCCTTAAAAACGTTTTTCTGTACTACATAAAGCATTAAGGTACGTATCTAACAATAGTTACATACTCACCTCTCATCTCTTCTTCGATGATTCTTTCGATAACGTTCCAATCACCACCAGCCAAGCCAGCACCAATCATAGGCATCCCGAAGGTTTTACCCGTAAACTTCTCTTTCATCGCTTTCAAAGCTGAACGCAACGCTTGGTAGTCCAAATCCATCTTACCACTTCTTCTTCCAGTATAATCAAACTGACCATACAAGTTCACAACAATGGGGGTTGTGTTTTCCGTGAATGAGATAGTACCCAATTTAGCTTCGTCACCAGACGTTGTTTTACAATCCACTTCGTAAGCTTCTGGGAATTTATGTTTGATTTGTGGGGCAATACCCGCACCCATCTTGCAAAAACAATTACAACAGTGTGCAATTACTTCATAACTTGCAGCGTCCCTTACAAGGTCGCCATCTACGTATCTAATCATAAACCTTATTTTAAATTTTTAAGCGCATTGGCCTTGTGTGAAGAACCAATTTTATCGTATAACCCAGATACTAGGCTATATGTGTATTCAAATAATCTTCTGAATGGGTTGTTTAACAACGTTGCAATCAAAGATAATGGCCAATATGAAATCCAAGCGATGATAGAAGATTTATAGTTAAGACCTTTAGGCGTTATTTTTTCAACAATATCAGCATATGATAACACATCACTACCATATACTTTAATATTTTTGTCTTTACTTCTTAAAACCTCACAAAAGTTCCTAATATTATCTATATCGAGTTTACTACTTTCTACAAATTTAGCTTTTTCTTCGCTGAAAACTCGATAAATAGCTTTAACAAATTCATTCCATTTCAAGAATGACCAAATCACCCCACAGACCAAATATCCAACTATGAATAATGTCGTGGTTAGGATATCAGAACTAATAAAGTTCCAAATATCACCACCATAGTTCCAAAGAACCAAAGCAACCGCTAAGCTAAACGCTGTTGTCGCTGTACCCTCAGATTTCATTTCTAGTGATACCATAATCACTACTGCCGCTATAACACTAAACCATAGTATGAACGTGCTACTCGCTAATAATGCAATCATATTTATTGTTGTTTTAAAGTTTCTCTTACTCGCATGATAGCTTCACCTAACCAGTTGGTTCCGTTCCACTTGCTTTTGTCTTCAATGTTTGGGTGTTCTACACCCATTCCAATACCCCAAATCTTATCATAAGGGCTAGCTTCAACAATCTCTTTGTCTTCGGTGGCCATCAAACCTTTTTTAAGGATTGGGTTTTGTGTGAACTTTGCCAAGTTGCCTTGGTAAACAAACTCACGACATACTTCGTTCCATTTGTCTGTTTCAAAGTTTTTAACAGCACGTCCAAAAGCTTTTTGTTCTCTTGGGCTAGTAGTACTCATAATGGCCTCATAAGCTTCCATGTCTTTGAAAAACAAGGCTTTCTGTGCCATCATGTATTGTTCGCAACAGTTGTAGGTGATTCCAGCGATGGTAAACCTAGAGGCGTACCATTGACTGAATATCCCATTCCAAAAGAATACGAAATCCTTGGTGATAAATTCGTTAGTAGCTTTCATTACACTCTAGCTCTTTCACGAACTTCTTCGAAAGTCCATTCTTTTGTAATTTCACCCATTCTAAACACTTCAACCAATTCGTCTGTAACAGAATCGAAATCAGTATCCATTGAAGTCACGGTTCTGTATGTACCGTCTTCATTCTTAACAAGTTTCAAACGACCTTGTTTTGATTTTTTGAATGAGCGTGTGATGTTACCGTTTTCATCCATCTCAGTTGGAGATTTAACGATGTTTCTTTCCTCACCGTTAACAATCGCATAACATGCTTTTGTTGCGAAGTTTTGAGTATCACGGTTGATGTCAGCTTGTAACAATTTACCACCCATACCCAACGCTAAGTTTTCTGGAGAGATTTTTTCTTCCTCTAACATTGCATAGATTTCTTTGATTGATTCCAAGTTTACACCGTCACCTTGAATCACACGAACTTGTGGAGGCAATACTTTGTAACCTTTTTCATTTTCAGTGTAACCGAATTTGTCAAAAAGGATGTGGAAAATTTCACGCAACGAGTTGATAACGTGACCAGAGTCTGGACGAATAACAAGTTGATTTCCTGGCTCTGCTGGACGGCTTAAGATAAGCTCTTTTAAGTCTTCACCCCAGTATTGAGCACATGCACGGAAAATGTTGTAAGAGTCAGATACACACGCCACCAATCCTGTTGGGAATAGAGTCAATACACGTTTCATCATTTCCAACTCACCCTCTTCACCTTTAAGTGTCATGATTGAGTGCTCAGTCGCTGGAATTGACAATCCATAGATTGTTTCTGTGTTGTAGTAATCTCTGATATATTTTGAAGCCATAAGGGTGTCAGACCCTCTAAAGTTCACCAAGTGTGATGAACCACCAATACCCGCTGATTGAACTGATGATACACCACGGAAACCGAAGTCATTCAAAACGAAGTCAACCAAAAACTCTATTGTTGGGATATCGTAAGATGTGCAATGTATAAATGCCGCATCTACAATTTTACGAACTTCTCTTGAAAGTGTAGCAACCGTAATTGGGTACCATACTTGTAACAAGATAGTTTCTAAGAAGTTGGTTAGCCAAGCGCAATTTTCGTCCAATGATTCAATCACGAACAATACGTTTTTGGTTCCAACCACAGTTCCTTCTGGAACCGCTTTGATACTGATAGGAAGCTTCCCACCATACATTTCGATAATGTAATCGAATTTGGTTCTGTCGAATACATCCTCACGACCAAAGACACCGTGTTTGGTACCTAAGTAGTCATATGCCTCATCAACTTCTTCTTTGGTAATTGCAATACCTTCTAAGTATTGTTTCAAGAAGATTTGTAACCCATAGAATACAGTTTCTGAAAACTTACCACCTCTTGATTCCAAGTAAGAAATCATTTTGGTCATTTCAACACCGTAGAAACGGTGATGTGAGTATTTGTACGCATCAGAGCACAAAATCAAGTTATCTGGTTTTGTAATAATTTTTGTAAGATACGTTTGCATATCTTCAATACTAGCCCAATCTTTATTGGCGATTGCTCTTTCTAGTTTTCGAGTGATTTGTCTTTGTAAACTCATATCGTTATTTTTAGTTTTATTTTTATTTGCTACAAAGGTACGAACTTAATTTGGTTTATGCAAATTAAAAAGGAACAATCATTACTTTTTTCCCTAATTTTTCTGCTTTGTCCAAGCTATCCTTGGTCCCTTTGGACTCACCATCCCAAAATGCTACAACCATTTCGCATGCTTCAATGATTTGAGTGTTGCGAAGGAAACCAGCTTTTTTGCCATAAGTTTCCCAATCTGGCAAGAATATCTTGATTGGTATGTCATATTCTTTAGCGTAACGTTCGGCCAATGTGTCAGCACCTTTTGCACCACCACTAATAATCTCAGTTACCCCTAACTTAGATAAGATGTTGACAACGCTTTCATATTTATCAAACGTTCTACTTCCGATTACCGCTATTTTCATAGGTCTCTTAATTTACCATCTTCGGTTCTTACCATAATATCATCTGACTCAACTTGATAGATAGAAGTATAACCCATGGCGGCAACAATATCAGCAACTTCGTGTGTAACAGCTTTGTGGTAATTGGCTACTCTAAACTTTTTCTCATAAGGGTTCAACCCTTTGATAAGCGTTTTATTTTGAGTAGCGATACCAACTGGACAAGTGTTTTTGTTGCACTCTCTAGCTTGAATACAACCTAAGCTTAACATGAATGCACGAGCAGCATTAACGATGTCAGCACCCATAGCTATGGTTTTGATGATGTCAAATGACGTTGATGCTTTTCCAGAAGCGATAATAGTAATTTCATCACGCAACCCATGCTTTTTTAACGTTGCATCGACAAACTTCAAAGCATCGAATAACGGCATACCAATATGATTGGTGAAAACCAATGGAGCAGCACCTGTACCACCTTCACCACCATCTATTGTTATGAAGTCTGGGAATGAGTTTTTTTCAACCATTTTCTTCACCAAGTCTATAAATTCCATTTCTTCACCCATACAAAGCTTGATACCAATTGGTAAACCACCAGTCAAGATTCTTACGTGTTCGATAAAATCAAGCATCGAACTAGCATCGTGGAAAGCTGTGTGGTATGGAGGGCTCATCACATCAGTGTTAGGTTCAACACCTCTAATTGTAGCGATTTCTTGTGTGTTCTTGCTAGCTGGTAAAATCCCACCATGACCAGGTTTTGCTCCCTGTGATAATTTGATTTCCACCATCTTAACAGCACCCATAGCACCATCAATTGTTTCTTTGAATTTCTCATTGTTGAAGTAACGCACACCATCATATGTCGCACCACAACCGAAATAACCAGTGCCTATTTGGAATACAATATCACCACCTTGTTTGTGGTATGGGCTTAAACCACCCTCACCAGTATTATGGTAGAAATTACCGATACTCGCACCAGCATTCAAAGCACGAACTGCCGCCTCAGATAATGCTCCGTAGCTCATAGCACTAATATTGAATATTGATGCGTTATAAGGGAACTTACACTTGCTAGTACCAACAATAGTTCTAAGAGGTCTAACTTTTTCTACTGGCACTGGAAACATAGAATGTTTAAGGAATTCGTAACCAGCTTCATATGTATTAAGCTGTGTACCGAATGGTGTTGTGTTAATTTCACCCTTGGCTTTTTGATAAACATCGGCACGCTTCTCACGATTGTAAGGTGTTCCATTGGTGTCATGCTCAATGAAATATTGTTGAATCTTTGAGCGTTCATCTTCAAATATCCATCTAAGTCTTGCAATCAATGGATAGTTTCTTAGAAGCGCATGACGAGTTTGTCTGATGTCTTTGATTACAACACATAAACCTATTGCTGAAACCATGGCTAACACAGCCATACCAACACTGCTTAACATGTAAGCAAGTGTTGATAATGTAAGAGTCAAGCCAATAAAAAACCCTAAAATTTTATGTCTTGTAAGTGTATTCATTACTCTACTGTGTATGTAACATTTTCAACTTCTGGTAAACGCTCACCAATGTTTGGTATAAGCTGTTCATCGTAAACTTTGTTAACCAAAGCCAACATCATTTCACGGTGTTCTGGCATTACTTTGGTTCTCACACCGTGGTAATTGCTGAACTCTCTAAATGGAACCCATTTTACATCTGCGATGTCATCACTAGCTTTTGCAAAGCCCATTTGTCTGTGAGCCAAGAACAATGTAGTCATGATACCAGATTCCTCTTTTGCGTATCTCCAATCATCTACCCTGTGACTTAACATGTATTTCAAATTACCGATAACACAATTACCCCCAGTTTCTTCTCTAAACTCACGTTTGGCTGCCTCTTCATATGAAGCATCAGTTGGGTCGACAAACCCACCAACAAATCTCCAATACTTTTCGTTAGGTTTTCTCGCCATAAGGATTTCACCCTCATCGTTGTATGCGCAGATATCAACTGTTGGGTATGTAACGGCTCTTTGATTGAATGCTGAATAGATAACACCAGCTCTAAAGTCACTAGAATCTAATGTTTCTTTGGCAACTTCTGCTCTAATATTGGTAGCGTTGTGGTCAAAGCTAGCTTCTAACTCGATTACGGTGTATTTACCGCTGTAATAAGGAATGAACGAATCACGGCTACCGTAGATAACGGTTTTCTTTTCACCAAATGGCAATGTAATAGCTGTGTCTACATCGCTACTCCATTTTTCATGATAACGTTGGTCCATGACAGGTAATATCATAACGCTTGGGAAAAGCTTTTGAATCATTGCTTTGCGACTAGCAAAGTCCAATGGGTTCTTTTTGGTGTTCTGCACTCTAGAAACACCTAATAGTATGATTGTTTTTTTGTGGTTTGATAGAACGTGGCTAATCAAATTAATGTGACCTTCATGAAGTCTGTTGGTCTGAAATCTTCCGATGATTACGCCCACTTCAAAGTCTGATGGGGTGATTGTTTTCTTTAAATCCATTTGTTTTAAATTTTATGATACAAAGGTACAAAAAAAATCCCGATAAAACAAATTATCGGGAGATTTTTTTTATTTAAGTTGGAAGCCCATTGTTTGCTTCTCTTTTTCCACTTGGCTTGAGTAGAACCCTTTGTAAGATTCTTTAATCAAACTAACAGTGTCTTCTACACCCCACTCTGGGTCGTCTTCTGACATTTCTTTGATGTTGTCTGCCAAGTTAGCGATGAACGCACCAGTGATGTTCACTTTCTTGCCATTGATTTTACCTGTCAAGGCTTGGTAAACTTCATCAAGTCTCCATTTCTCTGGTAAGTGAATATTACACACTTTAACGATTTGGTCTTCATCCAAGAAGCTGTAATCTAACGTAAAGTTAAAACGTCCAGGTCTCTCAGCCGCTTTGTCAACCAAACCTTTGTCATTGGTCGAAGCCAATAAGCTGATTTTTCTTTTCTTAACACCATCAAAGAATGATAAGAACTGACCTAACAATCGAGTGTAGCTTCCATTATCTCTTGAACCCAAGTACAAGTCGATGTCATCCATGATGATTACCGCATTCTCGAAAATTTCACACGCTTCCATGATGCTTGTTAAGTCCTCTGAGTTACCGAAGTCTGGAATGATGAAAGTAACGTTAGGGATAAGCTTTCTAGCAATCTCACGAATACTTTCAGTTTTACCAGTTCCTGGTTCTCCGTTTAACAAATATCTTGCGTTACCACCTCTAGCCACACGTGACACGAAGTGGTCAATAAATTTCAATTGAACATCGTTAAGGATAAGCTCGTTGCTAGCCTCTTTGATGTTAATGATTTCGATACCTCTGAAACGGCCATCTCTTAATTTAACTTTGATACACTTTCCCTTGTACTCTGATTCGTTAAACGCAAGAGTCTTGATTTTCTTCATTAACTCAACGAATATCGCATGGTCAATACCTTTTTTTGAAGTCAAATGGAATTGGTTCACCAACTCGTTACGACCATCCAAATACATTTTGGTTTGGAAAATGTAATCGTTGTCGTCATTTTCTAGTTTACAGTTAAACCAGTATGAACCTGTAACCTCAAAGTTACCACCGTATTCAATTCTACCAATGTTATCACTAGTTCCGTAACCACTCACTTCAAGTCCAGTTTGTTTTCCTTTGAACACAGAGTGTAAATAAGCATTGATGATTGCAAATTCAATGAAGCTAACTTCTTCGGTGTATGCATTCGTCACATATGGTTCTTCCACGTCTACTTTATCACTCTCAGTAAACCCTTCATTGGTCTTACTTTCATTTTCATCCACAGGGTATTCAGACACACCTAAATCGATTTCGATTGTGGCAATCTCCATATTGTGCATCTCTCTTAACACTTTGTCAAGGTCTTTAGGTACACCCACTCTTCTAGGTTTGAAAGAAGCTTCTGTTTTTTTTAGTTTTTTTTCGCTCATATGTTTGTTTTGTTTTTACTAATGATGGTCAACACTTGCAACTTGTTTGGTTGCCATTATTGCCTTTATCTCAGCATAGCTTACAGGTCTATATTCCCATCCGTTACAACCCATATCCAAAACTTTACGTTTGTAATATTCTGGGTTTTGTGTCACAAGACTTTGGTGACAATGACCGTGTAAATGCCAATCTCCATGATGTGCTTTATCCCACGATAAAATAGGGTAGTGCATCATCATTATCCCTTGTTTTTTTCTTGGGTTATCCAAGTCATTGATTGAGAGATTGACATAATCGCTAATCGTTTCAAAACGACCAAGTTTTCTGATATCTCTTTCATCATCATGGTTACCCAATATGTAATGAATCTTTCCGTTTAATTCACCAACAATTCTTTGTGTGTCGGCACCACTTCTATCAAAAGATAGGTCACCTAAATAAAACACCACATCTTTTTCACCCACCACTGAATTCCAATTGAGTATCAATTGTTCGTTCATCTCATCCACATCATTGAATGGACGGCCATCGTATTTAATCACGTTTGCATGACAAAAGTGTAAATCAGATGTAAACCATACATTTTGGTGGTCTAATTTTATTCTCATTATTTTTCTAATTGTTGTTTAAGTTTCAACAGAGCTTCGCTAGCATCACCTAACGTGTATGTTGCGCTTCTGTCTTTTACTTTGTTAGCACTTTTTACTTTGTTTTGAACTTCCTCATCATTGATGTTCGCAGCTCTTTTCATGAAAGAGTTTCTGTTGATTCCAGAAATCAACCAATTGATATGTTTGTCACCTTTAAGTGATTTTGTGATAACCCAATCACAAAACGTTTGGAATGTTGGAACAGACATAAAAGTTGTTGTGTCTTTACCAGTAACCGCCATTTTTCTATCACCGATAACTGTTGCAATTGGTGACTTCAATTCAATGCTTTCATCAAACATTGATTTAAGGTTATCCATAAAAGCTGTTTGAAATTCTTCTGATTGGATTCCTTTAAGAATGTCTTGTGTAGAGAACAACGGTTCTTTTGTGATTACACAGTTGAAGTCTTTTGCTGGTGTTTCCCAAACCTTTTGCACATTAGAAACTGGCATATAGGCTCTAACCAAGTGATTAAGGAAATTTCTTGATTTTGGGTTTGCAAGCATGTTGTCTAAACTTGCGTGAATTTGTTCTTGGGTCATAGTATTAATTTAAAATGATGTAATTGTAAGTTAAGAATAAGGTTAATGCGTGAATCCACTGGTCAAAACCAATCACGTTAAAAAATTCTTTTTCTTTTTTTGCAAGGAAATATTTGCTACTTAACCTACTAGTAATATAGTCGGTTATCCAGTGTGTTACAAACGTAACAAAAAATGTTGTAAAAATTGTAAAGGTAGACATCTTTGTCCCATCCAATAGGAAAAAGAACTCCCACAATAAAATCGATACAAATGAATAGATAGCCACGTGCATCGTCAAGTAATAGTTACTAGTACTCTTTCTAGTTGCCATGTGTCTGGTTTGCAGAATGAAATCCGCAAACCAATGCACAAGCAAAATATAAATCACCGCCCAGATACTAATCATCTCCCAGCAAGTGTTTTATTGATAACAGATGAAACCATTTTGTTGTCAGCTTTTCCTTTGTAGTTAGCATTGAACTCTTTCATCATGTCACCCATAGTTTTTAAATCTTTGTCGTTATAGTAACCTTGGATGATGGTTTCGATTTCTCCTTCTTCCATCATTTTTGGTAAATAAGGTTTGATGTACTCCAACTCTTTAAGAGACTCTTCGGTGTTGGTTTGAATCAAAGACTTTTCCATTTTCTTGATGATAGCCAAGACTGTCTCATCATCGTCTTTACCAGAACGACCAATCTCATTTTGGATATCACCTTTAACAACACCCAAAAAGTTTTTTCTTTCCATGTCTTTCGCTTTGAATGCAGCCATGAAGTCCGCATTGATTTGCTCTTTTAAAGTCATAACCTTTATTTTTTGATTACTAAATAATAGTGATAACCTTTATCACCATCTATTGCATAACAAGCAAGCTTCAACTCACCTTTCTGCACCTTTTCACTGATTTCTTTTTTCTCTTCTGCCTTTGCATCAAAGGCAATCCTAACATATTTGTTTTCGGACCTTTTGGCTTTAGCTTCAGTTGGTTCATTTGTAACCGACTCAGTGACTTTTTTTGTCTCCACCTTACCCACAACTTTTGGTTTAGGTTCAACCTTTGGTACCACTTTAGGTTCGGCTCTTTTTTTCGGTTCCACTTTTGGAATCTCTTTTTTTTCTGCTTTTTTTCTTTCAGCACTCATAATACAACAAAGGTACTAAGTTAATTTTGCAAATGCAACTTTTTTTATGGATTTTTTTTGTAAATTTCAAAATCAAATCTGTGGCCATTATCTTCACGAGGACCTTCCCATTCGTGACTATACATTTTGGTCCACTGAGTTTCATCGAACCTTTCCAAGAAGGTATCACCTTCATAATCACCATGAACTCTTGTTAAGTGAAGGTAATCAGCATGTTGAAATGATTCTTTGTAAATTTCAGCACCACCAATTATCCAAAGCGTTTTTCCAGCCTTTTTAAATTCGTTGATAACCGTCACCAAGTCATTCTCAACTCTAGCACCCTCAGCAATATAGTCTGGGTTTCTAGTGATAATGATGTTTTCCCTGTTAGGTAGGGGTCTAAATTTAGCTGGAATACTCTCCCAACACTTCCTCGACATTAAAACTGTTTGATTTAATGTTTGTGCTTTAAAATATTTTAAATCCGTTGGTATATCCCACGGTAACCCACCATTTAATCCTATTGCCATATTATCACTGGCAGCAACAATAATTTTTATCATAATTTAATATTGGTAATTATATACGTATTTAATCTAAATTATCATTTTCGTTAGTCTTAAATCCAATTGGTTTAATTTCTTCTTTCACTTTTGGAATTAATTTTAATTTTAATTTTGAGTTTAAAATTTGGAAGACCTCAATAGCTGGCATATTTTTAATCTCATCTATTTTAGTTATATCATCTTTAGCTAAAAATAAGATTATATCATCCCAAATTTCGTTTTTGTTTTTTAATTCTTTTAACGCCTCAATGTTAACATCAACACCGTAAATTAGTTTGTATAATTCGTTACTAAACTCCATAATTTTATTTGTTTTTAATATTTTACTCCGTCAATATAGATAAACTTATCAGTATTCTTAATAGCACCGAAGCACTTAAACCCTACTGATTCTATATACCCCCTTAATTCTTCTTCTCTACCCTCCCATTTTGCTGCTGGTTCACATACGAATATATTACCATATGTCTTTAGTGTTCTATATGCTTCTTTAAAGTAATCAGTGTAGTTTGAACCCATCAAAGATAATGAAAAGACTGCGACATCCAACATATTATCTTCAATAGGAACATTTTTAATGTCACAAGCATACACAGAATCATCTATTGCAACGTGGTCAAATGCGTAAACGTTATTCTTAATTTCTTTAGACAAAAGGTTTTCACCACAACCAAAATCACCCACAATCCAATCTGGTCTGACATTAATTTTCTTAGCGATTTCCACATATGGAATCTCAGACCATGTTTTTCTTTTCTCTGAATAAAGTGTGTGGTAGTAATACCATTCAGAAGGGTCTTTAGACAATCTTTCGTGTGTATTATCAGACCTTGTTACACTCCAGCGTTTATTCATTTCAGAAAAATCACCTAATTGGTTTCTGTTTTTCTCAAATTGTTTTGGATTAAGAGGGATTGATAATTCTTCACGTTCAAACGTAATAATATCACCTTGATTTAATCTGTTAACCCAATCAGCAAGTTCTTTTTTCGCATTCTCAATCAGCTTTGTTTTAGACGGAAGCAAGTTCTTTGGAACACGACCATCAACAGCTAAATCAGCGAGTGTTGCCTTAAACTTAATGATGTTATGTCTGCGTTTATCCCAACTCCAAATACCGTCTTCAACTTCAATTACAACTTGAGGAATATAGATGTTTACATGGTCAAAGTTTGAACCTTGTCTATTCACACGCCCAACCAATTGGTCATACTCAGAACTTGTCCACGGAAGAACAATTGGAATTAGCGTATTACAAACATATTGAATACCATCGACACCAGTTCCAATTGGAGCGGAACCGATAAGAACATCTATTTTACCCTCTTTAAATGGTCTCAAACCACTTTTATCTTCTCCAGTGTAGTATCCAATAGAAAAACCTAAATCTTTCACGTATTGACCTATTAAATGACTTAATTCGGTCACGTAGTGAGTATAGATTAACGTACCTTTCTTAATCTTGTCTTTTATACCGTCTAATTTCGATTCAATCAACACTTTTTCAAAGTCAACAACAGCACCACGAGGTATTCTGGTAATTCTTTCAGACAAATCTTGACCATCAATTTCTATCAATTCTTCATTGACTGAAATACCATAATTAGGTTTATATCTAAGTCCGTGACGAGTAAGAGCTTTATACATTTCAATACCATTAATGATATTTTCCGATGTACTCAATTCATTATGTGCTTCACCAGTCAATAACTCAATCAATTTCTTTGGCTCCGTTAAGTTATTGATTACAGGTGTGGCAGACATGGCCATTACAAGCAAACAATCATTTTTCTCCTTGGAGTGGATTATCAATTTGCTAACAACATTTCTACGTGTTGACTCATCATCATCTCTCTGCTTAACATTTTGAACCTCATCAAGAATTATGTAATCAATTCTATTGGTTTTTAATAACTCAGAAACAATGAACTCACCATCCTCTAATTGAAAAGTTTCATAGTTAAGGATTAGATAATTATTCTCGCCATCAACAAAATTAACATCATACTTGTCAACAATCGAATATGACTTTGGGTCTGTATAATCTAAGAATTTCTTTGTGTAAACCCTATTGTTAGAAAAATACTCATGGATTGAATTGGTCCAACCTTCCACAGTTGCATTATTACAAATGATGAGTGTATTTTTTGCACCAGCATACCTACCAGCAAATATAGCAGAAAGAGTTTTACCAGCACCCGTACCAGACCAGTTACCATATCGTTTCTCATTGATTAAACGATATGTAATTAATTTCTGCATTAGGTTGGGTTGGTATTTAAAAATATAATCAGACGGTGATTGTATCTGAATCACTTTCTCATACTCATCAAAAAACCAACCCTTGATTATCATAAACTTTTCACCACCTGTTTCACTTCTATATTGTTCGATATCAACCCTACCATTAAGAACTCTGTTCCATAGTTTCTTAAGCTGATTCTTCATTAAGAACTCTATATTTTCATCATCAAGAGAAGCTGTAATCATATTATTATCGTACATTCTTAACTCTTGAATTGGGTCTAGTGGTTCAAGTTCTAGTTCGCTTTCTTCTTTGGTTACATCAGAAACATCAGCCTCAGTTAAATCTCCTTCGAATTCACCCGTAGTTGGTTCGGGTTCTACACTTGTTGACTCATCGGTAGAATCTTCAAGTTGTGTTATTATATTATTTACAATGTTGGTCCTCTCTTGTGTCCCACCTTGTGTTGATATAAGGTCTTCAAGTGAACCAAGTTCTCTAATCTTTTTTGCGAGATTATTTGAATTAATGATTGTGATTAATTCAACAGAATCAAGATTTGTAAGCTCGGTTTGTAATGATTTTATAAACTCAATTAGATATTTTTTATTCCATTGATGGGTCCCATTTCCTAAATAACCTAAAAAATCACTCATTGAAACCCACTCATCTTTATAAACTTGATTAGGTACTTTAGGAATGTTTATAGGTAATTCATTATTTTTAGTATATATTACCCATTCATCCCAAGATTTTAAACCTAAAGATTTTGCAAAATCTTTAGCTTCTTGAAACGAGGCAAAACCTTTAAACCCTAATTTAACACCTAAAAAATCTTTCCAATTAGTCCAACCTAAAAATCTATTTGGATTTGATGGTAAACCTAAAGTAGGATTTTCTTTTACAAAATTTTTATAGTCTTCCTTAGTTTTTAAATTTAACTTATTAACAATTTGTTTTGCTTCTTCAAAATTATCTATTAGTTTAAATTCTTTATAACCACTTCCAATAAAATCACCCAAAGAAACCCAACCATATGCTTTATAAACACTAGATGGTGTCGATGGGATGTTATTTGGTTTATTATTTTTAAACCACTCACGCCAATCTTTTTGATTTTTAAGACCAAGACCTCTAACAAACTTTCTAGCATCTTCAAAACTCAAATAAACTCTATTCTGTTTTGCAGTATAATCCGTACCTAAAAAATCACCCCAAGAAGTCCACCCATTGTTTTTATAAAACAAATCTGGAGCATCTGGTATGTTATGCGGTTTATTTTTTGATTTTAAATAATTTTTCCAATCTTTACTCATAGAGTTAAATTTTAGTTTTCTAACATATTCACGTGCATCAGTAAAATTTAACCAACCATTTTTTAAATTTCTACCACCACATTTTATACCTTTCAAAAGCAAGTCTGGTGTTATTAAATGCTCAGTGTTAAATTGTTTATCAATAACAATAACTTTAGTATTGCTTTTAACATACTCAACTTTAGAATAATCGTAATCATTATTCCAATGCCCAGAGTCTTTTAACTTCTGTAAAAATTCTTTTGTCTTGTCCGTCATAAACTTTAAAATATATACAAAGGTACTAGTTTATCTTGACTTATGCAACTATTTTTTTATATTTAATAAAAATAAAAACATGGACCACAAAAAAATAAGTGTAACGTTATCACCAGAGATTCTAAAACAATTAGAAGAAGGAAATTACAATAAATCAAAACTAATCGATTCTTTATTATCAAAACACTTTAAAAAAGAAAGTGAAAAAAAATTAAAATAAAAATCGCACTAGTACGACTTTTTCATAATTTCTAGATATTTATAGATATAAGGATTATCTAACACCAAATATCATGGGAAGAAAAGCAAAAACACAAGAAGAGAAAAAGGGTAAGTTATCAATCACTATCACATCTGATAACTATGAAATACTAGTTAATGAAAATATCAATAAGTCTAAATTAATCAATTGGTTATTGGACCAACATTTTAATTCTTTAACTCATGGAAAGTAAAGTTTGCACTAACTGTGGTTTAGAAAAAAATATGTGTGATTTTGGCCCTAGAAAAGACTCTAAAGATGGTTTACAATCACAATGTAAGGTTTGTAAAAATAAATCCAGTAAAGAATACAAAGAAAGAAACAAAGACAAAATAAAAATTTACCGAGAGAATGGTAAAGATAAAATGAAAATTTATCGTGAGACAAACAAAGAAAAAATTAAAGACCAGAACACAAAATGGTATCTTGAAAATAAAGAAAAATCTTTAGAAAGAAGTAAAAATTGGGCTAAAAATAATAGAGAAAAGGCGAACCAAATAAGTTTAAATTCAAATAAAAAAAGAAGAGCTGAGGACCCAATTTTTAAATTTAAAGAAAAAACAAGAAGTAATATAAACAAAGCAATTAAAAGAAATTGTTTTACAAAAAATTCTTCTACAACAGAAATTCTTGGGTGTAGTTATGATGATTTTATCTTATATATCGAATCATTATGGTTACCGTGGATGAATTGGGATAATAGAGGTCTATATAATGGTACACCAAACTATGGTTGGGATATAGACCATATTGAACCGTTATCGACAGCAAATTCAATCGAAGATATAATCAAATTAAACCACTACACCAATCTTCAACCGCTTTGTTCTTATATTAACCGTGATGTTAAAATAGATAAGGTCGACCCATAAGAACACTACAACCACTAGTCATGGCTTTGAAGTATTCTAAGTCTTTAGGTATTCTCCATGGTAGGTCATTATCCTTACCAATAACCAGATTACTGCTCGCTGCTACTATTATCTTTATCATCTTCTAACATTTTATCGGTTATGGATACTAGGGTAGCCTTATCGTAGGTCATTACGTCAAAAACAACTGACCTGTTTTGGTTTAACCAGCGTTTAAATATCAATTCACCTTTGCCATTGTATAAATAAAGCTCGTTTCCGTGGATTTCTTTTCTAAATGTACCTTCCATTAGTGTTTGTTTGCTAAAGTTTTTAATATAACATCAAATAATTTATATGTTGGTAAGTCATTTGGGTCATTTGCGAATGGATTTTCAATTTCGTTGCTGATAATTTCAACACCAGCGATGATATAATAGATTAACATCACCATTGGTACTGACCAAAGACCTAAATCATGGAACATACCGAACGGAAGTGTAATCAAATAGATGAAAATACTCATTTTAATGTGGAAAACGTAAGACAATGGTATCGGAGTGTTCTTGATTCGCTCTAAATTGTTAGAATATTCCAATAATTTATCCAACGAAGTCAATAACCCTATCACATTTATGTCTTTTGTATCTAAATGGTTAAGCGAAACTATCGCTTTTTGTATAGATTTCTTTTGAGCAATGTGAAATTGGACTGAAGACTCACCATCCTCACCCGCAGATAGGTAATTTCTTAACTTAACTAGAAACTCTCTTACTGATAATCGGTATTCTTCTATATAGGTATAGTTATCTTTGGTTTCAATAGCACCCAACCTAGCTGAAATCATATCAATCTCATGTGAAATAGCTGAAATCATCTTTCTACCATCCCACCAACGGTCATATGCAGTGTTGGTACGGAATACCAACAACAAACCTATCACAATACCAATAAGACTGTGCATAGAGGAAGGGATTGTATATGAATCCCACTCTAATAATTTGATAATAAGTCCCACTACCAAAGTAAAAGCACCAATACCTAGTGTTCTACTTAGTAATACTTTTAAATAAACTTGTGGTTTTGTTAATAATTGGTAGTATGTGCTTTTTCTAATAGTTTTTTCTAACTCCATTTATTGTTTTTCAAAGATTTGACAAATCTCTACATAACTAAATTTATGTAGATTCTCCAATACAACATCGATTTTCCAATGGTCCTCGGCTGACGTTAAGGCTTCGATTTTTTGATACAAACGATTTTCACTTAAAACTTGTTCAGCAAAAGTCTCATCAGTATCTTTTACGATTTTCTTTAACTTGTTAAGTTCATCTAGTGACATAGAATCAGCTTCCCACTCTAAGTGGTCAAGTATATCTTCCATTGAGAAATCATCTAAATCTGACTCGAATTCCTCAGATTCACAAACGCTACATTTAGCCATAATATTAATTTTCGCAGTTTAACTCTTGTTTTTTCTTGTCATACACCAACATTAAGTCGTTATATGATTCTTCATCATTGAATTGTGATAAGTATAAATCCAAATATGATTTAGCACCTTCAAAGTGGTCACAAATCGTACATGATTCAATGATTTCTAGTGCTTTTTCTCTAGCTGTTTCTTTTGCTTCACTCATTGTTCTTGTTTTCTAATTTCTCAAAACTTAACCCATGTGGGAAAGGTTTTTTATCTCTCATGGCAACGAAAGTAAAATTAGCAGCGCATATCTCTTCAATGAATCCTTCTTGACTTTCTCGGCTAACGCTTATCTTAGTTTGAAGACTTGATTTACCTAGTGTTTTAATTTCAGCGACCATGGTGATTAAATCACCCAAGAACGCTGGTTTCTTAAAATCGATTCGGTCAACACTAGCAGTCACTGCACCTTCGGCACCAGTACCATACAAAGCACGTCTTACAACCTTAACACCAGCAATGTCCATCTCAGCCATTACTTTACCCCCAAACAAAGTATCAGCATAGTTTAAATCTTGAGGAAATACGGTGAATGAATGCACCGCTGTCAGTTTGTTTTTTTGTGTATTGTCTATAATCATAACTATTCGAATTTTAGACAAAGGTACGATTTTAATTTGATTGTTGCAAATCTTTTTTTGCTTTATTTTCTAACAACTTGGCGTTAGAAGACAAATTTAACCTTGAACCTCTGTATCCTGTTGAGTTGGTGTTGATAAGTACCCATCAAACTGTTCTTTGATTCTATCAACTAAAATTTGTTTATCACCATATTGGTTTTGGTCAACAATATGGACCAAATTAATCAATGCGTCAGTAACACACGCAATATCATCCATTAGCATTTTAGCCGCTTCTTCTCTTGTTGTAGGCGGTGTAGTTTCTGGTCCTTTACCAATCAAAATTGGTTGTTCTCTATCTGTATCGATATCGATAATAATCGTGTTTTTCATAAAATACATTTTTTTTACAAAAATACGAAATTTTATTCAACAAATCAAGTATTTATTAAAAAATTAAAACTATGGCAAAAGCAAAACAATCTTCAAACACGTCTACTAAAGTTCAAAGAACTAGAAAAAAGAGACCAGGTGTGCATTCAAAATGCAAATCATCTAAATTAAAAGGTTCTAAAAACTACTTAAAAAAAGGTGTTGGCCAAGGTAACTAATAGTTATATCTTGTACTCCTTTTTTTCACCATCTGGTTTTGAATAGACGAGCTTTTCTACTTCCGCTGGAATGTCTACCATGTCTTTCATCATTTTGATGTATTTGTCGGCTTTATTTGGCTTCAAATAAGCTATGGTAATGTGTGGGTGATAGTCTGGAAAAGTATTGGTGTGTGGAAACTTCTTAAACTTAGCGTTTAGGTCGTGCATATCCTCACTATCAACGTCAAACTTTAACACGTCAAACTTTTCATTCTTAAAAGCTGAGATACCTTTGAAACCAATCTTAGGCTCTTTTACTTTGTCGATTTCTTTTTCCACATCACTATCTGGTACATCAGCATGAAACCCAAATAATATTGTTGCGTGTGGCTCCGTTTCCCTACCATAAGTAGGGTCATCTTCTGGTTGATACAAGTCATCTTCATCAATCATGTCTTGTAATTTATCCCAATCTTTTTTATCTACATCCAAGTAGACCATAAGACACCCATATTCGTTTTTATGGGTTTTATGTTTTCCTTCCTTGAGCAACGCTGCTCTTAAAACATTTTTGATATTCATATTAAACACTTTATTAATGGAACAATAGGAAGCTGGTTTTAACATCGCTTCTTTGTGCCCCTCTGTCACCGTCACCTTTAGGCATTACGATAACGTTATATATTGATTCACCTTGTGGGGTGTTCATCAACTCATCATAAGTAAGAATAGTGCTAGCATCAACATTGTAAAGCTTAGCAAGCCTATTTTTTAGTTCGTTAACGCCATTTTGACCATCTTTGAATACTACTTTACCTTTTTCATTGGTGATGTAGTTTCTGTTCTTATCATCTTTCACCAACAAATCATCAAATACGTTTTTAGCAACGATAACTGATTTCTTAGCACCAGCTAAGTCTTTGATTTTACCAGTTTCTTTTTTGTTTGCATCATCAGAGAAGTTGATAGTCATATCTGGGTCAGCCAAGTTAACAACATCACCCATTTTCGTGTAACCGTAAGATTTAACGTTGTAACCTTCCGCTTTCAAACCTTTGGTGATTCTAGTTGCGATTGCGTAATACTCAGCACTAAAAAAGTCACCCGCATCATTCCATCTCATTTGAATTTCTTTCTCTGGATATTTGATAGCGAACGATTCTAATTCTCTAAACAATAACTTTTCGAATCTATCTGGGTAGTTCAACAACAAATTAAGAACTCTAGTTTGTTTTACAAACGTATCTGGGAACATTACATAGCTACCTCTTCTTGCATAACAGATGAGCGCACAAGACCCAGCTCCTGGACATGTGTTGACAATATAAAAGTTTTCTTCCGCAATATCATAAACCAAACCTCTCAAAGCTGGAATACCGATGTTAACCGACAATGAATCACCATCACTAGATTTTTCCATCTTAGCATTGGAACTAAGGATTTCTTTTGGCATCTTTGTTATGTCAGCTATAAAGCTTTGAATATCAATTTCACCATCTTCTGTTTTCTGAATCTTTTTTGCGTGAATGTATGGTTTATCTGGTGATAATTTTTCACGGTTTTTTGGTGGTAATTGACAGTTACCAACTACCTTTGCTAGATACTCTTTGGTTTGTTCCAACCCCATAGGTTTCTTTGAAACATCACCGTATTTTTCATTCCAATCTATTTCGGTTAATATGTTTTCTCTAAGCAATACTTTTAATAGGTCTTTCATTGTTTTTGTTTTATAATAAATATAACAAAAACAAACAAAAAATCCATGCTATACGGCATGGATTTTAATATTATGAGCTTCTTCTCTTACTGGTGGTTCCAGCTTCCCTATCATTCTTTCTAACACCGCTTGAGGTACTATTTCCTCTCGGTTGTTATTTTGTTTTATTAGTGTTTTGTACGGCACCTCAACATAAACGATTGTTACCTTTCCACCATAAGACTTGAATAAGTCAATAAGTTGTGTTCTCAACTGTGCTGTTATGTTGGTAGCGTTCCACACAAAGCTTTGGTGTTTTCTCATGTGTTCCTTGGCTCTTTCTTTTGCCAATTGAATGACTCTACCGTTTCCGCTTTTATCAGTTGGTTTAACTCCTAATTCAACTCTGATGTCATCCAATGAAACCACTGGCCAATCTTTAAAGTTGTTTTTGATGAACGTGTCTTTCCCAGAACCAGGCAAAGCCGACATCATCATAACCTCAAACTTTGTTTCATCGAATGGGTCATATTCTAGATAAACCTCATCATTCAAATAAATGTACTCAGCCAAGTCACTAGTAAACTTTCTAGGTTCATAGTAACAGTTTAAGTCTTCTGCCATCATCTTAAAGAACTCAATCTTTTCAAAATGGTCATCGGCATCATCACAAATACGACCCAAAATATCAGCTTTGGCAATCATCGCCAAGTAATGAATCGGTGTTTGCGTTGCCAAGTTGATAATTACTTTCTCAGAACATGAATGCAACGGTTTACCGTGCCACTTCACAACCTTACAAATCAACTCTCTTACACTATACGGACAATCAAAGTCTTTGTATAAAAGTTCTCTGGCTGTTTTCTCCCCACGCTCTGCATGCTTGGGTGCTACAACACAGATTCTACCGTTTCTTTCATCCCTTGAAGTTGTTGAACGCTTCTCGATGTCGTGCATCAAAGCCGAAGTAAACATTATGTGTTTTTCTTGGTCAGATAGTGCTTGAAACTCTGGCAATGCAATAATCGCTTCACACACCATCTTCGTGTGAATCTGAACGTTGCCCTCAGCGTGCCAAATATGGTCTTGCTCAACTGATTCCATATCTCGGAACCATTGGCAATCTCTTTGTAGACCAACCCAATCTGGACCAGTCACCACATCGTAATATTTAAACTCCCAACTCATGACTTTTCTGTATTGCTAATTCTTTCGAACTGTTTATCTTCTTATACAAATCATCTGGGTGCAGCCCTTCATTCCAAGACTCGCCACCACTAATATGATATGCTTCTACTTTCATGTGACACTCATCTTTGCAGACGCTTATCCCATTTTCTTTTACGTATCCACCGTTAGGCATTTCGCTTCTGTCGGTTATGTGGTGAGCATCCAATTCATTGATGTCTGAATGTTTTTTACCACACACTTGGCATGTATTCTTATCCCTCTTGTAAACGGAATTTCTAAAATTCTCTCTTACTTGTTTTTTGCCTCCCATTCATGTACCAGCATTGCTCTTGTTATTTGTTTACTCCAATGAGTATCTGTTTGAACGTGACCCTTTCTAACAAATTTGAAGACATTCTCTGCAAAACTATCAACAGTATATTCGTTTACGTTTCTTGAAACAACACCTTCACGTGTACAAGCCACTGGTGGGTTGGTTCCGTTTTGAATTGAACCAAATACGCTTTCTTGTGAACAAATGTCCAAGACTGTTGATTTGATAAGTTCTGTGTCTGTTGTTGGTTGAATCATCAACTCTGGTGCCACTGGCAAATCAAACATTGATGCGTACCATTTAGTTTCTTCCCACGATAACCACGTGTCCAATACTCTTACTCCAAATACATAGAAATGTTCTTCTAATCGTGGATAAATGATTGAGTGGATAGCGTAAAGATTTTCTCCAAAGATTTCAAGGTTGTTTTCCTTCAAATCATTGACCATCATGCTGTGTCTGATTTTTAAGTGGTCGGCCCATGGATGTAGCGTTGGAGCTGCATGTGACCTTGCGAATACACCCAACGGTGATAAACATGTGTTCTCACCGTCAAGCTTTTCAGTATGAATGATAGTATCAAACTTCTGAATATCCTCACGCCATTTACGATTGATTCGGTCATCGGAGGTTGTTCCTGGACTGAAATCAAAATGTCCAGTACGACCATATTTCCTACTAATACTCATTTTTTTTATTTTTTATAAATTCTTCATAATCTTCTGGATAAACAATCCAGAATTTTCGTTTAACCATTCTTTTGTCTCTTCTAGCGTTAAACACATTTGATTCTTTACATTTTAAAAAATGTGTTGAATCTCTCATAGAATCAAATTTTTCAACAATGTTTAATTCAACATCTAGAATATAAATTGGTTTACCAAAATGTTTCTTAAGTTTTTCTTTATATTCTTTTGAAGACCTACTTTCTTTCAATTTATTTGAAGATAACAAACTTTTTTGTATTTTAGCTTTATGGTCATCTGACATGTTAAATTTTACACCATACATACCATTTTTTTCACCACTATTAGCTAAACCTATTTTTTGTTTGTGCTCATCACTCAAATATTTAGAATATGTTGCATTTTGACCGCCACCAACGTTTAAATTTAAACACTTATCTTTAGATATTTCTTCTAAAGTTACTATTTCAGATTCTCTAACTCTTAAAGCTTCCCTAGATGGTAAAAACTCTAGTATCTCTTTAGTATGGTTAGATTTACCATATTTATTAATACTATATTTTAATCTTCTTCCAGAACCAATATAACCATCTTCTAAATTATCAGTACTGTGCATACCAATATAATACTTACCCGTTATATCACATGTTGTTTTATAAATGTAATGAAATTTTTTCTCTTTTCTCATATTTACATAGTTTTATTATAAATATGTTAAAGTACATAAAACGACTAAATTAATGGTATGTTCTCCCGTATTTTTTTGATATACTCATGATTCCTAATTTATTTTACAAAGGTACGAAAAATAAATTAGATAACCAAGTTATTCTCCGTTTAATTCTTTTCTGATTTCTTTTTTGGCAAGGTTCTTTTCTTTTTTAAGTTCCATTTTGTGCCAAAATCTACCCTCACTATAACCACCCCATGGGTGACCATTGGTTACTCTATAAAGCCTATCTTCAATCTCAGCATCTTTTTGGTATAAAACACTGTCATGTTCTCTACGGTGAGTGATGTAAGATTGTGTGATTTTAACAACCAACTCATAAGATAGTGTGCAACGGTAGTATTTGTCGCTGAACCCGTATCTCCAGTAACGTCTTTCATGGCTAATATCCTCAACAAAAAATTTCTTAGCTGTTGGTGATAGTTTTTCGTAAGTTTCTTTGTTGATTGATTTTAAACTTGGATTTTGAACAACCCATTTTTTAGTCTTGTAATCTTTAAACTTAAAAGATTTGTCTTTAGACCAAATAGAACCACTACAAGCATCCAATGCTTCTTGGTAAGCCCAAGCATCTTCACGTCTAAGAATATCGTCTCTAAGTACCCATTCTGCATTATATCCGTGTGGTATTGGTTTATCTAGTTCGATATAACCTTGATTACGAATAGCTTCGTTAATCTCACGGTCTTGTTTTTTAAGTTTGATGATTTCTTTCTCTCTTAAAAAATGTTTATTGTGGTGTTTGTTGAATTTAGCCATCTAATTTCTTTTTTTTACAAATGTACGAAATTTTATTGCAGAATGCAAGTTTTTTTTGAGCGGGTGGAGGGAATCGAACCCTCATCTCCAACTTGGAAGGCTGGAGTAATAGCCTTTATACGACACCCGCATGTTAACAAAGTGAGCTTAGCCACGATTCTGTTTTATCTCACCATTTATCTTCGCCACTACCCGTCTATCATTGCAATCCAAGTTCCCTTGCTAAGACTGTATGTGTTGCACCCCGTGTTGCGGTAGTTAAGCGAATGTTCAGATGTTCACTAAAGTATTTAAACTTAGGTGCCAGCCACATGCTGCTTACTTATTCTCCTACCTCTTGGAGAGATGTCGTGAACTTCCTCTGTTGCCAGCGATGAGTTCTCTTCTTTGTTAGTTTTTTTGATACATTATCAATAACTTGTGCACCCCGTGGGCCTCGAACCCACAACCTTCCCGTTAAAAGCGGGAAGCCCGTCCACTTGAGCTTCGGATGCAAATATCCAATTGCTTGGATAGTAGTACCCCCGATGGGACTCGAACCCATGACCCCTCCATTAAAAGTGGAGTGCTCTAACCAGCTGAGCTACGAAGGCATTGTACTTGTACCCCCGACTGGGCTCGAACCAGTGACTCCCTAATTAAAAGTTAGGTGCTCTATCCAACTGAGCTACGAGGGTATAATTTTTCTATTAACACTCGCAGCCCTAGTTGGGACGAGTGCTTTAGCGTTTTCGCTTGTTCTTTATGTTGATAATTCTTCTCATAATATTTTATTTTGTATGCTTTCGCATATAATTGTTAATCGTTTTATATGCTTTCACATATAGTTAGTGGGGCTGGGGGGAATCGAACCTAGGTTACCCTATCTACTTCGCCTCAATGATTTGTTTGTCGACCAACGCCTCATCTACACTTTTTGACCTTAGCTGCTTTAGCACCGCCCTTTCGTGGCGGGTCGGTTCACGTCACCGAAAGCAACCCCATATTTGGAGCGGAAGACGGGACTCGAACCCGCAACCCCCACCATGGCAAGGTGGTGCTCTACCAATTGAGCTACTTCCGCATTATTGAGCCTCAGATGGGATTCGAACCCACAACCTACTGATTACAAATCAGTTGCACAGCCAATCGTGCTCCAGAGGCGTTTAAAATTAGGGAAGGTTGTTCGCCAGATTATACCATTCCATGCGGTTAATTACTCCGCACGTACTTCCCCTTGTGGTAACCCACTCCAAGGTAGACGAGATTTCCGAGGTCTCGCTATACTACTAATTTTGAGCCTCCAGTCGGGTTCGAACCAACGACATCTTGTTTACAAAACAAGTGCTCTACCAGCTGAGCTATGGAGGCATGGAGAGGGACAGGCTATTTATTCCTTTAAGGGACTCCCTCGGACCCATGTCTTTATTGTTGGACGGGAGGGATTCGAACCCCCGTACTCTCACGAGAACAGATTTACAGTCTGTCGCCTTTAACCACTCGGCCACCATCCAATATTGATTTTTATTTCCCCCTTGAAAAGCGCCAAGTACAAGTCAAAAATCTAAAATCTACCATAACGAGTGGGCCCCAGTGGACTCGAACCACCCCCATTTAAGGACGGGATTTACAGTCCCGCTGCCGTATCCGAACGACTTTTGGTACCCAAAAACAGAGTGGCATGTTCTGTTCAAAGTAAAAGTTTGATGTTTGTTAATTTGCTGTAACCACTCTTTATTTTGTTCTGCAAAGGTATGAAATAAATTCCATATTTGCAAATCTTTTTTAAAATATTTTTCCGTTGTCCCACCAGGGCTCGAACCTGGACTCTTCTGAATCAAAATCAGACGTGTTGCCAATTACACCAAAGGACATTATGTCAATTAAAAAAATCCTCGTTTGGATTCTTAGTTACCCCAGCAAGAATCGAACTTGCATCTGATGGCTCAAAACCACCCGTGCTGCCTTTACACCACAGGGCATTGTTGTCTAGAGGAAGGGATTCGAACCCTTGGCAGACACTACCTTTGTGCCCGCACTACGTTCCAAGCGTAGCCACTTTAACCTTACTCGTGCACCTCTAGTTATTTTGTCGGATAGGCTGGATTCGAACCAGCGTGCTCGGCATTCCAAATGCCGCTAGATAAACCGCTCCTATACTACCCGTTAATTTCTAATTCTACGCTTATTCTCAGCTCTCCTATGAATTAGTAACAGTCTCGTTCGTCTACGTGGCAAGGCTCGAACTTGCGGTCTCATGGTCCCAAACCATGCGGATTACCAACTTTCCCACACCTAGAAATGAAAAAACCCAGTCTAGATTGCTCTGAACTGGGTCTTATAAGTTTGATATTTCTATCTGCTTATATAGTCGTCAAGTCTTCCAACACGACATACCCAGTCTTCCCTTGAGGCTTCCCGCCTTTCGGTTGATACTGCGTTTGATATGTCGTTGTTGTTTTCATAACGTTTTTTTATTTTGTTTTTGTTTTTTCGTTTCTAATAAATATACCCTTATTTCTAAAAGTTATACAAAGGTACTACATTTTTTTTGTTTTGTCAAGTTTTTTACAAACTTTTTTTAATTTTTTTTCTCTTTTGCTATCTCATCCCTTATAGATGCAGCCTTTTCGTAATCTTCGTTAGCAACGGCTTCTTCTAATTGTTCTTCCAAAGACTTAGTGTTTTTAACTGGTTCTTCTTCAATCGGCTCATCAGAAGCAATTACTTTGACCATTTCACCACCGAATACTTTCCAAGTTTTCTTTTGGAAATACATACCATCTTCTTCATAGTATTCGATTTTGTCTGGTTCACCCATTTCTTCGTCAAATTCGTTTGAACCAGCGATATTGGTCACATCTTCGAATTTAGATAACATGTCGATAAGACCTTTTAAGTTTTTGGATTTAGCATCATCAAAACTTTCGTGTTTCTCATCTTGTTTTTTCTCTCCTTTTTTTCTACCGAAAAATTTATTGAAGAGTTCATCAAATTTACCCATATGTTTACTTTTTAATATTTGAAATAATTAAAGATGCT
>JACCDQ012203338.1_pt1 | contig 36871 bp, 54 predicted proteins | sample 7446031 | NCBI WGS metagenome assembly JACCDQ01 (sample SAMN15323442, study PRJNA562643) | freshwater metagenome | isolation source: river surface water | place: USA:Blue River Watershed | collected 2017-08-17 | reverse complement strand
GTTGACTTTAACCAGGTGATGTTGGCATCACTATTCATGAGTATTGGAAACCATACCAATACCGAACTTGACGAGAATATGATCCGTCATATGTTCCTAAATTCACTCCGTCATAACCGCCACAAGTTCAAAGAAGAATTTGGTGAGATTGTAATCTGCACAGACTCCAAGAATTCCTGGCGTCGCAGTAATTTCCCATATTACAAAGCCAATCGTCGGAAGTCTCGCGAAGAATCTGAACTGGATTGGAATGAACTATTCCGAGTTATGAGTCTGATCCGTGAAGAACTTTCTGAGTTTTTCCCATACAAAGTTCTGCATTTTGATGGCTGTGAAGCCGACGATATTATTGGGACTATTTGCCATGCAAATGGGACTGTTCTCAATAACGGTAGTGAACAATTTCTTATCCTTTCCGGTGATAAGGACTATATCCAACTTCACAAATATTCCAACATCAAGCAATACAATCCTACTATGAAAAAGTGGGTCCAAAATTCAGATCCTGATAAATATCTCATAGAACAAGTTCTGAAAGGTGATAGCGGCGACGGTGTGCCAAATATTCTTTCACCCGATAATGCTCTTGCGATCGGTGAACGGCAGAAAGCAATGACTGCTAAGCGCATGCAAGAATTGATTAAAGGGCCAGAATTTATGGATGAGACTACTCGAGCTCGCTATAACAGGAATAAGATGATGATTGATCTGACTCAAGTCCCTGAAAACTATAAGGAACAGATTCTGAAAGCATATAATGAAGAAAAGAATGTTGGGCGTTCCGCACTCTTCAATTATTTTGTTTCAAAGAAACTAAAGCATCTTCTTACCGATATACAGGACTTCTGATATGAAATTTAGCCAACGTGACTTGATAGTTTTGGAAACTGCCGCTATAAACTATGAAGCATTTTGGAAAGAATGGCTGGTCCTAGTAAACGATGGATCCTGTAGTCCTGAACATGTAAATAGAAATGTTAAAGAATTTTCACAATTAGTGAAGCGAATAAAGCTTGAGGAAAAATAATGAGATTGTCAATTTCAGAAATTGTTAAGAAGGCAAGCACCTTTACAACAAACGAAGAAAAAATAGAATGGTTGAAGAAGAACAATAATGGTGCACTTCGAACAGTTCTAAAATATACTTACGACCCAGATAATGTAAAATTTCTTATCCCAGATACACCGCCACCTTGGAAAAAGAATGATTATATCGGTGTTGAAGGTATGCTGTATAATGAAGCAAGACGCTTGCGTATCTTCATCAAAGGTGGTGGTTATGATGATTTAAACCAAGTGAAGCGAGAGCAATTGTTTATCAGTCTCCTAGAGGATATTGACAACAATGATGCTGATCTTCTGTGTAAGATGATTACTCAGAAGCCATTTGAAAGCCTACCAAAAGAAGTTGTTATTTCTGCATTCCCAGAAGATTACAAAAATAACAGTTGACAAAAATACAGAACCTGATAGATTAGAATCATAAACAAAACTAGGAGTAATAAAAGAAATGCCTAAGTCCTTTAAGAAGTTCCGCGAAGAATGGGACGATGAGTGGGGTGATAACGATGATGACCACCGCCGCAAGGACCGTAATATGGAATCTCGCCGCCAAAAGCGTAGAGAGAAAGTGACTGAAAAATACTCCAAGTTTGACAACCGGGACGAGGAATAACCTCGTCCCTAAAAGGATGATAATGCGACAAATATATCTTGATTTAGACGGGGTCATGGCTGACTTCGATCGACACTTCCTTGAGCTTTTTGGAATGGAAAGTAAGGATCTAGATGATCCCACTCTCTGGAAAAAGATCAATGGATATGGTAAGTTCTTTTTGGAACTTCCTTTGTGTCCAGGTGCTATGGATTTCTTTGAAACAATCCGAAGCCGTAATCCAATTGTTTTGACTGCCTGCCCTAAGACAAATTACCAAGTGGCAGCTGTTCAAAAACGTGAATGGGTCCGAGAACATCTCGGTACTGATATTCAAGTGCTTCCTGTTCTTGGTGGGAAGAATAAGGTTCTATTCATGCACAAGAAGGGCGATATTCTTATTGATGATTTTGAGAAAAATTGCATTCCTTGGCGTGAACACGGTGGTGAAGCAATCGTTCACAAAGACTTTGTAAGTACCAAGAAACAACTAGAATTACTGGATGATGCTCTGACAATTTATAAGGTATGAAATGGGCAATATGTTTTATGATAATGTGATTGTTGTTGACTTTGATGGTGTTTGTGCATATTGGGAACATGGTTTCCATGTGTGGATGGTTTCAAATGGCTATCAAGTAAAAGATCGTAGAGAATACGATATTGACAAGAAATACGGATTGTCACTTGATGTGGCAAAAGTAATGTCCCGTATGTTCAATGAAAGTGCTGCTCTTGCAAAACTTCCGCCTATGCGTGATGCTATTAAATATATCCGCAAACTACACGAAGATCACGGTTATGTCTTCCACTGTATTTCTGCTATCCCTGATGATCACTATGTTTATGAAGCTCGTTGGAAGAATATCGAAAATCTATTTGGTAAAACTGCCTTCGAGAAACTTACTCTTTGTGAAACATCTCGGAACAAATCCGCACTTCTGGCTGAGTACAAAGATGCCGGGTGCTTCTGGGTTGAAGATTTGCCAAAAAATGCCGAAATGGGTCTCAAGTATGGTATGAAGCCTCTTGTCATGCGCCAGCCATATAATGACGACTATAAACATCCATTGATTCCACATGTTGATAATTGGAAAGAAATTTATGAATATGTAGTGGGTGAGCGGCTTCACCCTGTATAAATACTACTGTAGATCACAGTAGATATGATTATCTTGAAGGGGAGGATCTACACAGATCCTCCCCATTTTCGTTTAAGGAGTTTTAATGCCAGTCTACTCAATTCAGAATACCGAAACTCTAGATGAGTTTGAAGTCTCAATGAAATACTCTGAGCTGACAGAGTACTTGGGACAGAATCCCCAATTAAAGCAAATATTTACAAGGTTTCCGGGAGTCGTTGACCCGACCCGAATTGGAGTTCGCAAGACCGACAATTCATTTCGTGATGTTCTAAGCAAAGCTAAATCAGCACATTTACACTCAACAATCGACCTCTGATTTAAGGGGTCGGACAAGGAGGCTTCATGTCAAATAAGCGTCTTACTCGTAGACAGAAAAGACAACACGAAACAGAAGTGGAGAATATAGTAAATAAAAAGTTCGCAATGAAGCGAATTACTCCAATGACAAAGAACCAAGAAAAAGTTGTTAAAGCTTATAATCAAGGTTTACACATTGCAAACATTGGAAGTGCCGGTACCGGTAAAACTTATCTTTCCATGGCTTTAGCACTCGAAGAAGTTATGGATAAAGATGAATATGAAAAAATCATCATTATCAGATCCGCTGTTCAATCTAGAGAACAAGGCTTTATGCCAGGATCACTTACAGAGAAGATGGGCTATTATGAAACTCCATATCAAGACATTGTTAATGACCTGTTTGGCCGACCTGACGCATATCAGATTATGAAGGGCAAAGGAATGCTCACATTTATGTCAACTTCATTTGTACGAGGTTTGACATTTGATAATGCTATTATCATTGTGGATGAATGCCAGAATATGACCTACCAAGAATTAGACACTGTGATCACACGTGTAGGTGAAAGTTCAAAGATTATATTCTGCGGCGACATGAAACAAGATGATTTGAAAATATCAAAACATAGATCAGATGTATCTGGTTTGAAAGACTTTATTAGAGTTATCAGTAAATTGAACGATTTTGCTGTAGTTGAATTTACTACAGATGATATTGTTCGCTCTGGTCTTGTCAAACAATACCTGATTGCAAAAGAAAAAGAATTGGAAGTGGCGTAAGCCACTTCCTTTAACGGAGTTTAAAATGCCAGAAGTCTGTGTTGCTACGGTAGATAAGAATATCGGGCATGCTTCTACATGTCCAAACCCATACCACCAAGGTACCTATAAAGCAGGTCTTAATAGTAAAGTTTATATCGGTGGTAAATTGGTGATAGTTAAGGGAGACGGTATGAGTGGCTGCGGCGACATTGCGGTTGGAGCGTCGTCTAAGGTTTTCATAGGTGGTATAGGTGTCCATCGTAAAGGCGATGCTACTAGCGGCCACGACTTTGGTGGCTGTCCTGGCACATACCCAGCAAATGCGGCAGCAACTGGTTCAAGCAAAGTTTCAGCAGGTTAAGAATGGCAGATACAAATACTATAAATTATGAATTTACTTTGCCAGAGCCTGGTGGTTCTGATGATACTTGGGGTGTGAAGAATAATAATAACTGGGAAGCAGTTGATTTTCTATTGAAAAGTTTCTCAGATTTAATGGCTAATATTTCAGCCTATACTTCACCTATTGGGTCTATAATAACTTATGCGGCACAAGTTCCACCAGCTGGTTGGTTGGAATGTAATGGACAAGCCGTATCAAGACAAGTCTATCATGAACTGTTTGCTATAATAGGTACAACATTCGGTGCTGGTGATGGTTCGACTACTTTTAATCTCCCAGATTTAAGAGGCGAATTTATCCGAGGTTGGGATCATGCAAGAAATGTGGATCCAGGTCGAACATTTGGTTCTTGGCAAGTTGATGAATTTAAGTCACATACTCACCAGATGCGTGTTCAAGCATCCGGTGGTTTTCCAAATGCCAGAGACGGCGGTGGTCAAGCAGATCCAACTAACGGTGCATATACATATCCAACTGGTGGATCTGAAACAAGGCCTCGAAACGTAGCACTGATGTATTGTATTAAAGCATGACAGTCGTTCATTATGGCGTTGGAAAATATGGATCTGGTGTTTATGGGACAATAGGACCTGTCCCTACTACATATTTCGAATGCTTGAATTTTATAAATGACTCCGAATTGGTTTCTACAAAACTTAGATATATAGCTTTGCTCCCTACTTTTAGAATAGGAAGAAACCCAGAATATATAAATGGTCTAACTGCTCTAGCAAAAGAAACCAATGAAACAGTCCGTCAAGCGCTTTTAAACGAAGTTTTTAATTTTCTATATCCTCTTACCGATGAAGAGAAAAATTCATTCAGTTATTTCTTGACAGATTATATTGCAAATAACCCAGGTGTTATAGACGGTGTATTCAGTTCTTATGTCGGTAGTTATCAAGACGAAAATGGGAATCCTACTTAATAGGTTATCATTATAAATAACCATAAAAATAAGAGGATAGCATGACAAAGATAACGCTCAGAGGCGAAAAAGGTACCGCACTGTCGTATCAAGAAATGGACGAGAACTTTGTCCATATTCTGAATCTTATTGATACTGGCGGTAGTGGCAATACATCTATAGCCTCACGTGTTCTGACTCTTGAAGCTGATGTCTCACAATTAAATAATGACATTGGTCTTATCAGTAATACTCAACTTGCTTTTACATTTACTGAAGCACTAGCAAATACTCTTTATAGGGTAGGTGTTCTTCAGGATGATGTAGATCTTCTAGTTTCAGAATATACCGGTGTGAATGGTGCTGTAAGTTATGCACAAACAGCAATGCGCGATGCAAGAGCAGCAAGCAATGCCGCTTCTGTTGCATATCAATCTGCTTTAAGTGAAGCAAATAGAGCACTTAACTATTCTCAGCAAACAATACAGACATATAACCTAGCCGAAACTGCCCGCAGTCAAGCAAATGCTGCTTTAACGGCTGCTATTTCAGCAAGAACTGCTTCTGAATCAGCAAGAGATTTGGCACAATCTGCTTCATCAACCGCTACGACTGCTTCAAATGCTGCATTGGTAGCAAAAACTGACGCGCAAGCAGCATTAGCATCAACAGTATTGTCTAAAAATGCTGCCGAACTTGCGTATGAAAATACTCGTATCTATACTTCACTTGCCAATACAGCCGCTACTATAGCAATATCAGCAAAGAATGAAGCAAATGCTGCACTGGGTATTATTCAGACACAAACATCTGCTATTAATTTAGCAAAGAATATTGCAGATGATGCAAAACTAGTAGCAAATACTGCTTATAATATAGCATTATCAGCACAAATAAATGCATTACAAGCTGCCAATAGCCAATCATATTATGCTAATCTAGCCGCGACTAGTGCCGCTAACGCAAACTCATTTGCATCAGCAGCTTCCACTAGTGCATCACTTGCCGGCGCTAGCGCAACATCAGCAAGTCAATCTGCCTCTGCTGCCCAATTAAGTTCTTTAAGTGCGAACACATCTGCTTCAAATGCTTCAATTAATGCTGGTCAAGCAGCTATCAGTGCACAGAATGCAAATAACAGTTCTGCATCAGCTGCAATTTATTCTAATTTGGCTGCATCAAGTTCTAATTCGGCTGCTATAAGTGCTAATGCTGCTGCAGGATCCGCTACGATAGCTTTGATTCAAGCAAATAATGCTCTGGGTTCAGCTAGTCTTGCCCAATCATATTCTTCATTATCTGCTGCATCTGCCTTCCAAGCGGCAACAAGTGCTAATACAGCACTACAATCCGCCGCATCCGCTGCTGTTTATTCTATCCAATCAGCTAACAGTGCTACCAGCGCGGCACAGTCTGCTTCATCGGCGTCATTAAATACTGCAATCACATCACAGGCTTCGCTCCAGGCAGCTAATAGTGCATTAAGGGCTGCAAACAGTGCCACATCTGCTGCAACTAGTGCTACATTGGCGGATAGTAAAGCAACATTGGCAGGGCAATATGCATCTGCTGCACAGATAAGTGCCACGGCAGCAAATACTTCTGCTTCCAATGCTAGTACGTATGCGGGTCAAGCTTCGGTAGCTTCTTCTAATGCTATATCATCGGCTGCATCAGCAGCTATATCCGCAGGTGTTGCTTCGAATAGTGCAACCTCGGCTGGGAATAGTGCGTCTGCGGCTGCTACAAGTGCATCAACTGCGGCATCATCCGCTACCGCAGCATCACAAAGTGCCTCCGCTTCATATTCAAGTTCATTGGCAGCAAATACATCCGCGTCAACAGCATCCTTCTATTCAGCACAAGCCGTAACAAGTGCTCAGTCTGCAAATAGTTATTCTTCTCAAGCAGCAGATTATTATAGTCTGACTGTTAATAGTGCAAAGAATGCAAATACATATGCAGCAGCTTCATTTTCATCGGCAACTACAGCAGGTATCTATGCTAATAATGCTCTGACATATTCCAATATGGCATTGGGTTATTCATTAAATGCTTCATCAAGTTCTCTTGCCGCCGCAAATAGTGCTTCAAATGCTAATATATCTGCAATACAAGCCGCTGCAAGTTCTTCTTCGGCTAACAGTGCTTCAAGTGCCGCTAATTCCTCAGCAACACTAGCAGCAGCAAGTTCAATACAGGCAGCTAATAGTGCAAATAGAGCGGCTGTTTCTGCATCCGCTGCGGCTGCAAGTGAAACCACAGTTGCTTCCAGAGTAACTGAAGTAAGTCAATATGCTTCTGTGGCACAAATTAATGCCCTCAGTGCAAATACTGCGGCATCAAATGCTGGTGTATATGCTAGTCAAGCTGCGATATCAGCTTCAAATGCAAATACATCTGCATCTACGGCTGCGACTTATTCTTCTCTTGCTTCAAATAGTTCCACCGTTGCCGCTAATAATGCTAATCAGGCAATTTTCAGTGCATCAGCTGCTTCAACAAGTGCATCTCTTGCTCAGACTTATGCAAATAATGCTTTGGGTTCAGCAAGTCTGGCACAAACTGCCTATTTACTTTCTGCAAACAGTGCCTTGGCATCATCCAATAGTGCTTCCCGAGCAGGAGTTTATGCTCTGCAAGCAGTACAATCAGCAATTTCTGCTAATTCAAGTGCTTCTGCCGCTTCAATTTCATCTGGTGTTGCTTCAAACAGTTCTCTTCAGGCTGCCAATAGTGCCTTAAGAGCAGCAAATAGTGCTAACCAAGCTGTAGTATCCGCATCAGCCGCGGCATTTAGTGCGTCACTTGCCAATACATATGTGACTCAATCAAGCCAATTTGCAACTGCTGCTCAACAATTTGCCGTTAATGCTAATACAGCCGCAACAAGTGCATCTGTCAGTGCTGGTCAGGCTGCTACATCAGCATCAAGTGCTTCAGGTTTTTCTGCTTCCGCCGCTGAAAGTTCAATAGTAGCTGCTAGAACTTCAAATGCTGCACTGGAACGAAATAGAGGAAACTATATCCCTAAATCTACATTTGAAGATAGTGATATGTATGGATATACAGATGGTTCTGTTAGCACAGTACCTTCGCCACATCCACTTCTAAGAACAAAAGCATTAAAACAAATAAATCAGAATACATATGCAAATAATATAACAGATGATATAGATCAATTCTTTTATGAAGATCTTTCTAATAGACAGATTAACATAAAAGGTTATGTCTATAATGATGGAAATGCCGCAGCAAGAATTGGTATCTATTATCTAAATACTTCAAATACATTTGCTTCAAGTCTTGTTACCGTAGCAGCTGGCAATACAGATATTTGGACCTCCATAGATACTACTATTTCGATACCATCAAATACTGTAAAATGGAAACCTTATCTGAATTTAAACAGTTCAGTTGCTTCAAACAGACTTGCGTATTGGACTGATCTGAATTATCAAGACATTACAAGTGAATATTCTGCTGCTAATAGTGCTTCAGCCGCATCTACATACGCGTCAACTGCTGCGATACAAGCATCAAATTCAGCTGCTTCTGCTTCTTCGGCTCAGCAATTTGCCACTAATGCAAGTACATCAGCAGCAAATGCTTTGACAAGTGCAAGTCAGGCTTCACTTTCGGCCACAAATGCAAATACAAGTTCATCAAGTGCCAGCTTGTTTGCTTTGGCTGCTGCTAACAGTGCATCAAGATCTGCTAACAGCGCAAATATAGCAACAACAAATGCTTCGGCTGCTGCATTTAATGCATCGCTTGCACAAACATATTCAAATAATGCTCTGTATTCATCCAGCTTGGCACAATCGTATTCATTACTTGCTGCAAATAGTGCTTTTAACGCCGCTAACAGTGCAACCTTTGCTGCCAATTATGCTTCTGCCGCAGGTGTAAGTGCCTCACAAGCCGCAACTTCAGCTTCAAGTGCTGATGCTAGTGCTGCTTCAGCTTCCACTTCCTCTGCTGTTGCTGCGACTAGTGCACTAAAAGCCGCTAACAGCGAATTGAGATCTGCTAACAGTGCATCATTTGCTTCAACTTATGCATCTGCAGCATTCTCATCTGCTGCTTTGGCAAATACCTATGTGACACAATCAAGTCAATTTGCATCGGCAGCATTTGCTAGTGCCACAAACGCCAATACTTCAGCTACAAATGCTTCAACTTATGCTACTCAGGCATCTGTTAGTGCATTTAATGCTAACGTATCATCATCGTCTGCTTTTACTTCATCTGGTGCTGCTTCTACTAGCGCTCTGCAGGCGGCGAACAGTGCCTTAAGGGCGGCGAACAGTGCAACATCCGCTGCGACTTCGGCATCAAGTGCTTCATCAAGTGCTACTCTTGCTGGCCAATATGCTTCGGCCGCTTTGGTAAGTTCCACTTCTGCCAATACAAGTGCTGCGAACGCTTCAACATTTGCTTCTCAAGCTTCACTAGCGGCATCAAATTCATTTTCAAGTGCTGCACAGGCAGGAACTTATCAAGCAGTAGCAGCAGAATTGACTTCAAAAGCATCTAGTGTTATATCAGATCCTTATCTGAGCATCACATCTACTACTGATGGTTGGGCCACTTCAACTGGCGCTGGCAATACTTTAACTAAATTGACAAATGAAATGTACCCTATTGGTCAAACATGGGATTATAATGCTGCATCCAATACAGTTAATAGTTTTATGTATACTCATAGTGATACCACACAATGGTTTGGGGCAAAGGATTCAGAAGCTTATGTTGTTGAATTAGATTACACACTAGTATCCGGTATCCCTGCTGGCGCTGGTATTATGGTTCGTTGGAGAAATTCTGCCAATACTACATATGATAAATCTATACAACTTGAAGCTATGACACCTTCTCCAATAACATTAGGTGTACCTCTGAAAGCTTCGGCTGTATTTGCAAAACCTACAAATTTTAGCGGCACATTCAAAGATAACTTCCTCTATGCTATGACAAACCATACTACATTTGGTGTGCCGAGACAAGTAAAAGAACTTAAGATCCATAAGGTTTCTATACGCCCAGCCATTCTTGAAGAATACGGCGGTGGTGAAATCTCAACAGCTATAAATGCTGCGGTAACTACAGAAACAAATGCCAGAGTTGCAGCAGATAATGCGTTTGCAGCTCAATTAACGACATTATCAGCAAACGTAGGTAGCATATCTTCTTCGGTCACACAACAAGCCGCTGCTATTGCTAATATCAATGGCGATGCCGCGGCATCGTATGTATTCAGACTGAATGCTGGTGGTTCATCGGCTGGTTTTGAAATTGTTGCCGCTAATACTGCTGCTACCGGCCCAGTAAGTACTATCCGAATGAAAGCTAATAACATCATTATGGATGGAACTATCTTTGGTAATAAAATTGCTGCAGGTGCTATAACAGCAGAAAAGATTAGTGTTAATGATCTGAGTGCTATATCTGCAAACCTGGGTAGTATTACTGTTGGATCAGCAAATATTCAGAACCTTTCAGTTGATAGACTTAAGATTGCAAATAATGCTGTAAGTTCTATTTCAATGGTCTATGATTATACTACTATTATAGACCCAGCACCTGGTAGTGCTTTGACAGTTAACAGACTTATGTGGACTACAAATTACTCATTGTCCTCAAATAGTGATGATGTACCTGATAGACTATTGATACAACCATATATTATTACCGTTCAGCCTCTTGTTTATGCTATTGCATCATCCACTACTGCTAGAACATGTTTCTATTGGGTTGACCATACAATCAATATAATTCAGCAATCCAATGGTGCTGTAAGATCATCATCAACTGCATCTAACCCCGTTTGGTCATTTGCAGCAAAAGGTGGTTATACATATTGCCCATTCCCACAATCAATTACACAGAGAGCAAGAATTCTTCTAAGAGGAACACATTATCAACCAAACGATAGACTTGAATCAAAATTCTATTTCAGAATGGTTAGACAAAATACTGGTGATGATTTCAGACTAGATTATTATGGCATGGCAATCGAATATGACGAGTTTTTCAAATGAGCATAATTTATTACAACGAAAATGGTCTTATAACTGGTGCTGCCTTAAATATGCAGCCAGAAGAAAATAGATTATGGGTACAAAGTGATGTTGTACCCACTTCAAAATTATCATCTGATTTCTACGTATCTTTGGGAAATGTGATAGAAAGACCTCAATTAAACATTTTAGAAAACTATAATCTTATAGTAAATCAAGAAATTACTTTGGTTGGAATTCCTGCTGATACAGAAGTTTTCACCAATGGCATCTATAGCGGCACTACAGATGGTACTGATGTCCTTCTTTCGTTTGATATAGATGGTAATTATTCTTTGCGATTCAGACCACCATTCCCTTATAAAGAAAAGACAACACAGGTGAGCGTCACATGAAACTTGTAATATCAAGAAAGAATGAAATTGTTGAAGAAATAAAAGAACTTCGTCGTGATGAATATACTCGAGTAGCAGATCCTGTTTTCTTCAAATGGCAGCGAGGTGAAGCCACCGAAGGTGATTATCTTGCAGCAATTCAGTCCGTCAAAGATAAATATCCATATCCAGAATGGTATCAAAACAGTTGACTTTTTGCTCACCTATGGTATAATTTGATTACATCAATAAAAAATAGGATTCCAATGGCTAGAAAATATGTAGCAGTAAATTATGATTCAGACACACAAGAAAAATTGCGTAATTGGTGTAAAGAACACGGTTTTGATTTGACCGTAAGTTATGGCGGAGAAGAAAAGAAACCCGAAGATTTCACTTTCCATACTACAATTTTCTATACGTCAAACGATCTTGGTGATCTAGATGCTTCTTATCCTGAAGAAATGAAGAGAAAAACTAAAGCCGTAGGCTTTGAGTTGTTGGGTGAGAATAAAAACGTCCCAGTACTTTTAGTTGAAAAAACCGCTGGATTAAATCTTTTGAGAACATGGTATGATTTTCTAGGTTTTGAAGATAAATGGCCAGATTGGAAACCTCATATCTCCGTATCGTACGCACCTACGCTCCCTAATTTAGAACATTTGAGACTACCCGATTTTGATTTAGTATATGATGTTATTCACTGGGAAGATATTAAAGAAGATGAAGTTTAAGCACGTCCCGGCCTTCGACTTACCAGATTTAACTGCTGAAATGACTGACAGGGGTAGATTTTATTCTACCCCTGAAGGCAAAAAGTATCCATCAGTGACAACTATTCTTGGTGCTGGTGGTGATCATACTTGGCTTGATGAATGGAAAGAACGAGTCGGTGAAGAAGAAGTAAAACGAGTTTCTGGTCAAGCTGCCCGGAGAGGTACTGCGGTTCACGAACTTGCTGAGCGGTATATGTTAAATGATCCACATTATACTAAAGGCCATATGCCATCAAACATTGCAAGCTTTAATTACATCAAGCCGTTTTTGGATAAGCATATCGGTCTGATAGCAGGTCTTGAACTTCCTCTATATTCAGATTTTCTAAGAGCAGCAGGGCGTTCTGACTGTATTGCAAAATGGGATGGTATCTGGTCTATTGTTGACTTTAAGACAAGCAAACGAGCAAAGACTCGAGATGATATTCCAAACTATTTCATGCAAGAATCGTGTTATGCATATATGTTCTTTGAACGAACTGGTCTTCCAGTCCCACAGATTGTCACTGTTATGACGGTTGATGATAGTGAACCTCTTGTGTTTGTAGAAAAGACAAAAGACCATCTTGGGGCTTTTATAGAACTTCGCAACAAAGTTCCATTCTGATATTTACTTTAATAACTAGATGGGGTATAGTGATTCTATAAGGTAACTAAGGTGACAAAATGCTTCTGAAACCGACCCCTATCTGCTCCTCGAAATTCTCCTTCAAGAACAACACTTTCGTTGCCGAACTGTCTGACCTCGGTGACCCTCGTCTTGAACGTGTATACGATGATGCGGCTGACTACGGTTTCTCGGTCATTTCCAAAAAGACCGGCAAAGCTGCTGTGTTCGCTTTCTCCGGCTATGATAAATGTAATGAAGATGTTGCCGGTCTTCTTTTCAAATGTGTAACTCCCGGCCTGACCAATCTCAAAGCGGTGCTGATCAATGACTAAGAAACCGACCCAGTTTGAAAAGAAAGAATTCACTATCATTGCAAAAGATGCCGCTCGTATCTGTGATGCTCTTGAATTTGCTGCATCGTGGGATAAGACGGACATTTACTATAAACTCAAAGACTGGATTGAGGGTAAATAAATGGCTGAATGGAACAAAAACCGTATCGTTGAACTTCTCGAGAAGAATGATCTTGCGGTTGGTCGTGCTCTTCTCCGTCTTTATCAAAATCAAACCTTTGATGAACGCACCGAAAAGGATGTGAAATACCGGAACAACAAAGGTTTCCGTCCTTGTCATGCTCGTGTCGGTGTTGAGATGGCTGAGTTTTTTAAAGCTCGCGGCTTCCTGACTCCTGCACAAGCTCGGTACTGGCGTGTCCGTGATAAACAAGGTAAGATGCGGATCGGCATCTATGCAACTCAACTTCTGAATGAGATTGGAAAATGACATATCGTTGCTTTTATACAGGGATTGTTCTCCGTAAACAACTTCCAGATGAAATCCGGAAAGATCGGGTGCCTGATTGGAAGGTTTATTCTAAAGAACATCTTATCAGCCAGGCATCTATTGTATTTGAGCACATTTCAAAAGCTCACGATGGTGAATATAGAGCACTGAATAGTGTTCCCTGTTCGAGAATGGTAAATACTAACATCAATTCCTTTCATCTTTATATGAAGGTTCGCTTTCGTCAATTATGGATTGAATTGTATCCTCATTATCATGATAAAAAGCCATATGAACCGACGTATCAAGAATTTCTTGCTGCATTCAACGATGTAAAACGTCGAGTGGTGAAAGAATTTGACCACAACGAAAGGATGCCTTGCATCAAGAGGTTTTTGAACTCTCCTCTTATTATTGCATGGGATCTTATTACCGCAAATAACTATTTTCCTGAAATCAAGATTCGTAAGATTAATCCCAAACTTCTTGTTTCAGAAATGTCCTAGGAGAGAAAAATGTCAGAATATCGCTATCGTCGTATCCCAAATGGCAAGTATGTCATTAATAAAGTAGAACAAGTTAATGGTAAGGAAATCCGTATTATTATTGCGGAAGTTGCAAGTGCCGAAGATGCTGAAGCACAAATTGCTGCTCTGAAAGAAGCTGAAAAGTAAATGAGCAATCAAGTCAATCATCGGCGTAAGAATAAGCCAAAGGTAGATCGTCGGCACGAGCACTATGATAATGGGTATGCTCGTTCCAATGAAAAAGATAGATACCATGACGGCGAACTTGTATATCCAGATGGAGTAGATGAGACCCAACGTATCATTCGTGTTGGACGTACTGGTTATCTTGATAAGTCTTTGCATGGTTGGTCACGTAAGTCAGAATTTGCTGATGTTAACATCGGTGCTTCTATTGGGAATGACTTCTGTGATGGTCATCGTGGAATGGCTCGAGCTGTCAAAGGTGCAAAGAAATTTGTCCGAACTCGGATTCGTTTCCATGAAAATGCTGTCACAAAGAAGATGGCAGTTGACTATTACACTGATGAGTGATATTTAAACTATAGTGATTCTATAGAGGAAATGCAATGAATCTGTTCATCTTGGATAAACATCCAGTAGTCGCCGCACAACTTCAGTGCGATAAACACGTAGTGAAAATGATCGTCGAATCGGCACAAATGCTATCGACCACACATCGTATGCTGGATGGCAAACTGATCAAGGTCCCTTCAAAATCTGGTAAATCGACCGTAAAGGCTTGGACTTTGCCAGATGAACGAGAAACTATTCTTTACAAAGCAGTCCACACAGCACATCCTTGCACTGTGTGGACCACAAAATCAAACAATAACTACAATTGGCACTATGTGCATTTTACTGCACTCTGTGACGAATACAAGTATCGCTATGGTAAAACACACAGCACAGATACTCTTCTTCGTGAAATTCTGAAAACTCCTCCGCGGAATATTTCGGTTGGTTATCTGACACAACAACCTCTTGCAATGAAATCTAATCCGGAATGCATGTTTCCGAACGACCCGGTAAAATCTTACCGTATGTTCTATCAGACTAAGCAAGATCGGTTCAAGATGGCCTGGACTAAGCGTGAAGTCCCAGAATGGTTTGAAGTAAAAGAAGCGGCATGAAACGTATTTACATCTGAAACTGGATGATGTAGTATTAAAAATGTAAATGCCGAATCAATGAGGATATGATGGCTAATCTCGACAAAATCCGTGAAAAGATTGCTGCTCTTCTGAAAAAGACCGAAGCCAATGGTGCTTCAGAAGCAGAAGCTGCCGCCGCTATGACGATTGCTTCCAAGCTGATGGGTGAACACGGTGTCACTCTTGCCGACATCAAAGAAAACAATGAAAGCGCTCGTGACTTTATGCAGCGGCGTGCCAATGAAGGTGCCAAGAACCTTTCGGTTGTTGACAAATTTGTTGCCTCGGCTATTGCCGCCTATACGGATACCAAGGTTTGGAATTCGAGGAAGTTCGATGGTTTCAAACACACCAAGAAAAGCACAAAGTACAAATATGAATCGAGCCTGATGTACTACGGCTATTCTGTCGATGTTGAACTTGCTTATTATATCTACAAAATCTGCGATGCTGCAGTTGAAACCGAGTGGAAGAAATACTCGGTGACTGTCCCTGCTGGTGCTCGGGCAAAGGCTCGAGTGACTTTCCAACTGGGTATGGCACTTCGTCTCCGGGATCGTCTGATTGACATGAAGGCTTCGAACATACAGGAGACCAAAGGTTCTGAACTGATTGTTCTGAAGAAACAACTTGTTGAAACTTCCTTTAAGGATAAGATCAAAGGTCTTTCCGAAAGGGGAACCACTTCGGGTGTAAAGTACCGGGCTGGTGAAGTCTTTGAAGCTGGTAAAAAAGCTGCCGAAAATGTTCGGTTTAATCGGGAAGTCCACGAAGGGCCCCAAGGCGGTGTGAGGATGCTTGCGAAATGAAAAAGAAATATATCATCATCAACAAAGAAAAAGGCGTCTTCCTTGGTGCTTACTCCGGATATGCTTTCTTTGCAAAAACAGACCCTGTAGGTATCCCCAAAGCCTTTGCTTTTGATACTCCGGAAGTTGCCACTCTTTTTATCAACTCGAATATGGCTCGGTATGCAAACAATACCTTCTATGCACCGATTGAAACAAATTCGACGTATCCTTCCGTTGCTGAAATCATTAAAGCTGGTTATGGTGACTATACCTATAACATGATGGATTATCTTCCCATGTTGTCGGAAGCTGTTCATTAAGTTTTAAAAAGGTAGTTGACATTTTTCTTGATTCGGTATAGGTTACTATTATGAAAACGAAAGGTGACACAATGTCCTACGATATGAACGGCCTCCAACTGACCTCGGTTTCCAACTCGCTGAACTCCTACCGTCTGACGGCAGTTGACCTTGCTCAGAAAAAGTTCTCGGCTTATGCCGCTTCGAAACCTTCGCACAACAACGAGTGGTCCATGCACCATATCGGTCTGTATAAAGACCCTCGTGATGCTGCCTATGTCGCTCAAGAATTTGAAAAGATCTACGACAAGGTCACTGTCCGTCAAATGGTGATCGACGGCACTTTCTCTGAGATCGCCCGTGAATTCCGCGAAAATATTGAAATTCCGGAATGGAAATATCAAGCAGAAGGCCTGTCGATTGACGATATGCTCGGTGGTAAATACACCACCAACTATGTTGACAACGCCCGCGAAGCTCTGGTTGAAGCAATCCGCGTTGCTGGTGTCAAAACTCCTGCTATCAACAAAGCAAAAGAAATGATGGCTGCCGTCGAAGCTCTGGTTCGCACCGGCATCACCTACCGCGAGGCCGCCCGTAAAGTTGTGGCGGCCTAAGGAGATATATAATGGGAACTACAATTCTTCTTTTTCTAATTCCTCTTGTGGCTTGGATCTTGATTGCAAAATTGCTTTTCAAGCACGAGTTCACTATTGAGGAAATGGGCATTCAAGTTGCCATCACTGGCATTATTCTTGCTCTTCTTTCCTTTGCCGGATACAGCTCTATGACCGACGATGTTATGATGGTCAATGGTGTTGTAACCAAACTTGATCCTCGCAAGGAAAGTTGTAACATGTATTGGAGCGATTGGCCTGATAGTTTTTGCACGAACCAAGACACACGGAAAGTTCGTGACGGTCAAACATGCACCACTGTGAATAACAAACGTACTTGTACTCCCAAATATAAAACACAATATCGTTCTGTATATCCTTGGGAGCGTCGCTACTTCGTTAAGTCGACCACCTCAAGTTATGAAATCCGCCGAGTGGATGCTCAAGGTGCCAATACACCTCCTCGGTTCTCGGAAATTAAACTTAATGATCCTGTGACTGAAATGGTGCCATATACCAACTATATCAAGGGTGCTGCGGCCACCTTGTTTAATCAGAAGTTGGAAAATGTCCCTGTGATTGACTATCCGGAAGTTTTTGACTATTACCATGTGAACCGTGTCTTTTATACTGATCTGCCAGCACCGCCTTTTCTGAAAGAATGGAACCGAGATCTGGAAAAGTTGAATGCTAAATTCCGGAATATTGGTGCTAACGTCATTATCAATGTGACTTCGAAAGATGAAACCTGGTCTGAAACTCTTGCCCAAGCTTGGGATGCCCACAATATCAATGATGTCGTTGTGACTATCGGTGTCACTGGGGAGAAGATTTCTTGGGTAAATGTCCGCAGTTGGTCTTCTGATAAAATGCTTGATGTTGTCACTCGTGATATGATTATGTTGTTGCCTCGGGTTGACAAGGACATGATTAATGATATTATTGATGTGACTGTATCCGAACACTACAAACCGCAAAAGATGGAAGATTTTGAATATCTGTCAGATGATGTTGAAGCCCCTACTTGGCTTTATATCATTGCTGGGATTATTCTGTTGATCGTAACACCTGCTGTCACCTGGTTCCTTTCAAATAATGACCATAACAGCCTTGGTTACCGTCTTTCTCACTTGACAAATCGAAATCGCTTCTAAGGAGAATTAAAATGAAAGTTGGTCTACTGATTACTGGTATCGTTGCTGCCGCCATTGCTGGGACCTGTATTGTGAGTTATATCTCCGCATATAACACTGGTAACCGTCTGGAACGTGTGATTGTTGCCACCGATGAAAATAACCGCAATATTCTTGCCCAGTATGGCAACCGTATTGCTGAAGCTGCTCAGATTCCTGCCATGCAGCGTGATGATATGAAGGATGTTATCACAGCCGCTCTTGAAGGCCGTTATGGTAAAGATGGTGCTCGTGCTGTATTCCAGGCTATTCAAGAACAAAACCCGAATATTGACTCGACGGTTTATGTCCAACTTCAGCGTATGATTGAGGCAGGCCGTATTGAATTTGCTGCTGCTCAGACTAAACTTGTGGATCAAAAGCGGATTTATGAAACCGCTCTGGGGTCGTTCTGGCAGGGCACTTGGATGAGTGTTGCAGGTTACCCAAAGATTGATCTTGCTGAATACCAGATCGTTTCTACTGCCCGTGCTGACGAAGCTTTCAAGACCGGCATTGAAGAACCGATGCAACTGCGTGCCCCTAGCAACTGATATGGGTGACTTTGAAAATAAAACCTGGAAGGTGGAGGACATCTTCCAGGATATTGAAGGTGATCCTGATAATGTGAACATGATCATCCCAGACGAGATTGCTGAGTATCTAGGTTTTCAAGAAGGTGATACAATCCGAATTCAAGTAACAGAAAGTGGTCTCATACTTGAAAAAGTGAGTTGACAATTTTCTTGATTCGGTATAGTTTTAAATTCTAAATTACATCATGACGGAGTGAAAACAAAATGGCTCATAACATTGAAATCGTCAACGGTCAAGCTCAAATGGCTTATCGTCTGTCGAAAGGCAAGCCGTGGCACGGCCTCGGTACTGCCGTCGGTGACGATCTGACCCCTCAGGCAATTATGAAAGCGGCTGGTCTTGATTGGACCGTGTCGAAGGTTGATACCTTTGCACAGGTTATTGATGCTGCCGGTGAAATCGACTATGTCCCCACTGGCCGCCAGGCACTGATCCGTGACAAGGACAATAAAGTCTTGACCGAAGTCGGCAAAGGCTGGAACCCGGTTCAAAATGAAGAAGCTTTTGAGTTCTTCACTGACTTTGTTTCGGCTGGTGATATGGTTATGGATACGGCCGGTTCGCTGAAGGACGGCCAAATCGTCTGGGCTCTTGCCGACATCAAGGATGGTTTCACTCTGTTCGGTGGTGATGAAGTCAAAGGTTATCTGCTCTTCTCGAACCCGCACCAATATGGCAAGACCGTTGACATTCGCTTCTGCCTGGAGCGTGTGGTCTGCAATAACACTCTGACCATGGCACTCAATGAAAAGGGTCAGCCGTCGGTCCGTCTGAACCACCGCGGCAAATTTGACCCGGACCGTGTCAAGCAAATCCTTGGTCTGTCGCACAACAAGATGGAAACCTTCAAGACGGCCGCAGAATTCCTGGGTTCCAAGAACTACATCAAGTCGGATCTTGAAACCTACTTTGGCACTCTATTCGGCGAATCGGAAAAGGACGACAAGAAACTCTCTCGTACCGCCGAAAAGGTTATGGATCTTATCGAGACCCAACCGGGTGCTGAATACAAGAAAGGTTCGTGGTGGCAGGCACTCAATGCTGTAACCTATGCTGTTGACCATGAACTTGGGCGCTCGGCAGATACTCGGATGGCCAGTGCATGGTTTGGTTCCAACGCAAAGCGTAAGGTTGATGCTCTCAACCTGGCTGTAAAGATGGCGGAAGCAGCGTAAGCTGCTTCCCTTTTTAAATGAAAGGCACTGAATTGACTAATGAAGAAAAATATAGGGACCTAAAGTATGTGGTCCCTTCTGTTGTTTTGGCTATCTGTATCGTTCTTATGAGTTATGGACTACAGGCAGGTGTATATTTGATGCTTCTGTTTATGTGTGTCAATGCTTTCTTTATGGTCTTGACCGCAGCAATCCAACTCAATTCTGATATTCTTCCTACAAAGCAAGAGAAACCAGTCTATCGCAATCCGCTTATGCAGTTTATGATGCATGTCATTAGTTTCTTGGCACTGTATCAGACCTATATTATCGGCTATGTGTTCTTTACAGGTTTTATGAGTTTCATGGTTGTTATCAGCTTTGTTTCCAATCTTATTTCAACCATCATTCTTTCTTCGAGGTCAAAATGACACTACCTGTTCTTTATATTCTGATGCGAAATGATCTTGCTTCCATGAATCCTGGTAAAGCAATTGCTCAAGGTTCGCATGCTTCCAACGCTTTTGTAGCACATTTTTATGGCTTTACTCAAGCATACAATGCAAAATCAGTTCATGAAGGAATTGAAGATGCTACTGTCCGCGGTTTCCGTGAATGGGAAAATGCAACTGCCCAAGCTTTTGGTACTGTTCTTACTGTAGAGGGTAAGATGAATCAGATCTATAATACCGTAAACATCATGAAAGCACTCGGTTATGTTGCTGGTGTGGTTCATGACCCTACCTACCCATTGGTCGATGGTGAAGTTGTCCATCATATTCCTCTTGATACGTGTGCCTATATCTTTGTCCCAGATAAGGAAACGGATTTTATGGCTAAGACTCTGCTTTCCCAGTATCCTCTTCATAGGTAAAAGATGGAAGAATATTCTATTACTGACTACAATTACATGGCAAGTTCAGTTGGAAATGCTTATTTTAGCGGTGTTTCCTTTGCCCAATTATGGGACTGTGTAAATCAATCTTCGACTAGAGAAGAACTTGATGCTGCAGTTTCCGCAACTATTCGTTTAAATGAAATCTCAAAAGGAGAAAAGAATGTCTGATGATGCTTATAACGTAACCGCTGCTGAACTACTTTCTTTCATTGAGCGTTATGAAACTTTAGCTGCTGAAAAGCAAGAAGTTGGTGACCAAATGAAGGAAGTTATGGCCGAAGCAAAGGGCCGCGGTTATGATACTAAGGTCTTGAAGAAGATTGTTGCCCTTCGTAAGCGTCCAAAGGATGCCATTGCCGAAGAAGAAGCAGTACTGGAAATGTACAAATCTGCAATTGGTATGGAATAAAAAGAGGTGGCTTCGGCCACCTTTTTAATTTACATCTGTCCTAATATAGGATACTATGTAAAAGTAAGTTATGGAGAATCAAATGACCTGGAATCTTTTTATTGATGATGAGCGCTGGCCGATCGATGCTACCTGGGCTGAATGGTATGGTAAGCGAGAAGATTGGTTCGTCGCCCGTGACTGGCATGAAGTTCAAAGTCTGATTGAAACTTATGGAATGCCTGAGTTCATCAGTTTTGACCATGATCTGGGTCCTGATGATGTCACTATCAATGGGTACCAAATTGCACAGCATATCGTTGATAAAGATATTGCTGGTGAATGGACAATTCCAGAGAATTTTGGTTTCTATGTCCACAGCAAAAATCCGATTGGCCGCAAAAATATTGAAGGTCTGTTGAACCGCTATATCCAATTCAAGAAGGATTTGTAAAATGTCTCGTACTCGTATGTGGATCTTCGAAACCGACCGGTATGGAATGACAGATAAAAAATTCAGCATGGATGATCCACTGCATATTCCCCGAGTCGGTGAATTTGTTGACTCGGATAAAGCCGGTGGCTGGGTAGATCATGTCCAATATATGTACAATCTTACTCCAGGTGCAGAATTCTGCCTTATCGTGAATGTAAGTTTAAAGAGAACAAAATGAAACTGACTCGTATTATCGGTGATATTCATGGGAAAGTCTATGACTATCAAATGCACTCGATTGGTGATTTTAAAGGACCTTCCATTCAGGTAGGTGACTTTGGAATTGGTTTTGCTGGCCCTTACTGGCACGATGAAGTTTCTAAATGGCAGACACAAAATCCCCAGCACCGGTTTATTCGAGGTAATCATGATGATCCGGCTAAGTGTAAGATCATGCCGGGTTATATCAATGACGGCATGATCGAAGAAGATGTGATGTTTATTGGCGGTGCTTGGTCGATTGACTACGCCAGACGTCGTGAGGGGTTTGATTGGTGGCGAGATGAGGAACTATCAATCCAGCAACTTGAACGACTCTACGACGTCTATGCGATGATTAAGCCGCGTGTGATGATTACACATGATGCACCCACTAATGTGACGTATCAGATGTTTGTTCAAACTGGGCTTGCTATTGGTGGCACTAATGCTAGAAAGATCCAAACTCGCACTGGTCAAGCACTTCAGGCTATGTTTGAAGTTCATCAGCCGGATGAGTGGTATTTTGGTCATTGGCACCATACTATGCAAATGAAGTTTGGGCGAACTATCTTCCATTGTCTTGGTGAATTGGATTTTGTTGATGTGGAGTTGTAAATGACTGAACTGAGAAAGTTTATTGGCATTTGTTCTAATGCCGAATTGTGGGAACTGTTTGAAGAAATGGATAACTACGAAAAGACTGGAGTAGTTCCTGAAGAAGCTCAACTGCGGAAAGTATCACAGTTTTTTACCGAAGATACTGCTGTCGGAATGATGCTCGTAGGTCATGAAGTTTGGCGAGAATTGGCCCAACGTGGCGCAGCACATACTTTGTGAGGGTCTATGAGTATAGAACAAAAGATCAGGGCTCTTTCCCTTAAAACAGTAGAAAATGGTGCTTCCGCTTCAGAGGCGGAAGCAGCAAAAAGAATGATAGAACGACTTCGTGCTCCAGCACCTGTTGAAAAACCAGACCGTTATGAGGAATATGCTAACGGCGGATACAATAATCTTTCCATTGAAGAAGTGGACTGGGATATTGTCGCTCGAGAAAATTTAAATCATATCCAGCATGCTGATTATGTAAATGAAACAAGTATTGCATGGGAACGATACAATAAAACAAGGCTCCGACTTGGCCCTAAACATCCTATGAGTAGATCTGAATATCGTAAGGTTTGCCATGATGCTTTTAGAGGACTATTTGACCGAAAACAGATAGAATAAAAGGAATATATAATGAGTGTTATCGAAAAACTAAAAGCTGAATCAATGAAGATGCGTAAGGAACGAGATCCACTTGCACCAAAATTGGTTTTTGCTCTGAGTGAAATTGATAAAGTTGGTAAGAATAACGGAAACCGTGAAACTACTGACGATGAAGCAATTAAAGTAATTCAAAAGATTATGTCGAACATTGACCAGACTATTGAATTGCTTCCTGCTAATTCAGCAGCAGAGTATGATCTTGTCCGTGAGAAGAAAATTCTTAATTCTGTGCTTCCACAGATGGCTTCCGAACAAGAAGTTGTTGACTTCCTTCGTGAAATATTTACTGGCAAGCGCGGGGCCGAAATCCCAAAGAAGGGTGATGTAATGAAGGCTCTTCGTGACAAATTTGGTGCTCTTGTTGACATGAAGCGCGCAGGTCAAATTGCAACAGATATTTACGGCGTCTGATGAATTTTACTTATGCAGGCATAGGATCAAGGGAAACTCCCTTTGACATCTGTAAACTAATGACTAAGACGGCTAGGAAACTAGACCGTCTTGGTTTTACTTTGCATTCTGGTGGTGCAGAAGGTGCTGATGTAGCATTTGAAGTAGGAGCGTCTAAGAAACGCATCTTTCTACCTTGGGACGGATTTAACAACAAACGAGTTGATGGTGTTAGCTATACAGTTCCCCCGTTCAACGACGAATTAGTTAACAAGTACCATCCAGCTGCTCATAATTTGAAACAAGGTGGTTTGAAACTGATGAGTCGTAATTCATACCAAGTTCTAGGCACGGACTTAAATAGCCCAGTTGACTTTGTGGTATGTTGGACTAAGGACGGGAAAGCATCTGGTGGAACTGGTCAGGCACTTAGAATTTCTGAAGATTACAAGATACCAATCTTTAATCTGAAGAATAAAGATGCCGTTAAACAGTTAGGCAATTTTATTGTAGAGAAATATTCGGAGTTATAAATGACAGAACACTTTAACCAATTAACCCCGGCAGAGGCAGAACGTCTTGCTATGCTGTCCGAAGAAGCAGGTGAAATAGTACAGATTGTGGGTAAAATCCTTCGGCACGGATATGATAGTTATAACCCCAATGATCAACTTCAAGTCACAAATCATGCAAATCTACAAAATGAATTGACTGATTTAATGGCGGTCTTCCATGGTATGAAACTTGCTGGCGATCTGCCGACTTATATGCCGCGTGAGATTGACATTGAGAGAGCATGGCAACGAAAGTTGCGATATTCACATCATCAGTGATTTACAAGTAAGTAGAAATGTTTTAATATCTTACTCTGGAGGAATCATGACTAAATTTGATAGTAAGGTCACCGAAGAGATTGGATACTATGTCTATGCTTTGGTAGATCCAGAGACACGAAAACCGTTTTATATCGGTAAAGGAAAGGATAATAGAGTCTTTGCCCACGTTTCTGATGCTGAAAATTCCGATAAAGAAACAGTGAAACTCAATACTATCCGCCAAATGGATAATGTTGAACATGTGATATTGAGACACGGACTTACCGAAGCAGAAAGCTTCATTGTCGAAGCTGCTTTGATTGATACACTTCTTTACAGTGGAATTGATCTAACTAATGCTGTATTGGGGCATCATTCTTCTGCCTATGGTATTATGACAGCTGAAGAACTCAGACGGAAATACACAGCAGCACCACTTGATGAAATCGGTGAAAACTGTGTAATCATTAACATCAATAAGTCATACGATAAGGCAAAGAAGAATAAAAACTTCTATGATGTTACTCGTGGGACTTGGGTCATGAATGAAGAAAAAGCAAAGAGTCTGAAATATGCTCTTGCCGAATATCGTGGCTTCATTGTAGAAATTTACGAGATAGACCCCACAAAATGGGAGAATATTGATGGCCGAATGCAATTCTCTGGTAAAGTAGCAGATGAAACAATCCGCTCTCTTTATCTGAATAAGCGAGTGACTAAGAAAAAAGGTTCCGCAAATCCTATCAGATATAAAGCTTAAGGAGACAAAATGACTGCTTATTCTATCGTAAAGAATTATTCTGACAAGAAGTTGGAAGAATTTGAAATGAGGGAAATCCCTTTGAGTGAACGATATGCTCGCTTGAGTGGTATGTTGGAAATGAATGTAGTCACTCTTCTTGATTACATTCGAATCTACCACGGTGACGATTCTTTCAATCTGGCACTGGATCGGATTTCACTTACTAACTAAAAAGGGAGGCCAAGAGGCCTCCCAGTTGACCCGGTTGGTTCCGGGTTCTTTTATTTTATTCCGAAGAATTAGAGAAGGTTTGTAACCTTGATTCTGCGGTAGTACTTGTTGGTGTTAGCGGTAAGAGCACCAAGACCCTGGACAGAGCCCTGAGCGAATGGGTTAGCAACCATGCCGTAACGGGTTTTGAAGCCGATTTTTGGCTGGAAGGTATCTTGACCGATAGCACGGACCATTTGCAGCGGAACATATGGGCAGTAGAAGAGGCCAGCGTCGAAGGACGAAGCACCCTTATAGCCTACAACCAGGTAGTTACCGGTAGCATATGGGTCAATGTAAACACGGAAGCGGCCGTTAAGAACACCAGCAAAGGTATTGCCTGTGTCGTCAACGTTCAGTGCGTTGCTGTTAAGAGCTGGGGTGTAGTCAAGAACACCAGCCATCTGCAGAGCGGAAGCTACGTCCGAGGAGCAGATAACGATGTTACCTTTACCACGACGGGTGTCTTTAGCGATTTGGTTAGCTTCACGTTCAATTTGGAACATAAGTCCCTTGAACTTTTCAACTGACCAACGGCCGTTAGCATCAACGTCAAGGTCGAAGGTACCAGCAACTGAAGTATTAACAGCACCAGCAACAGCGGTTGAGTAGATTGTGCGAACAACTTCACGGTTGATTTCAGCAAGGATTTCGGACTGAAGGATGTTAGCCAATTCAGTTTCAGCATCCAGACCATGAACTGCTTTCAAGTCTTGTGCAAGTTCAGTGGTGTATTCTGCTTTCAGAGCACGGCTCTTAGCTTCGACAGCAACTTTCTCGATTGAGAAGGCCATTTCAGCAAAAGCATTACCTGTTGAACCAAGAGCTTCAGCAGCAGCGGTTTGAAGAGCAGTACCGGTTGTTTGACCTGTGGTACCGTCAAGGCCGCCAGCGTGAGTACCTGTACCGGAGAAATCGGTATCAGCTTCACCGTAGAAAGCTTCGGAAGAAGTATTGCCGGACATTGCATTGTACTTGGAGCGCATAGCAAAGATCAAGCCGGTTGGGCCAGTCATTGGCTGAACGCCAGCGATGTCATAAGCAATGAGGTTAGGCATTGCACGACGGACAAGGCTGATAAGTACTGGGTCGTAACCAGCAACAGGGCCTGAAGCGGAAGCGCTCGAGGTGAAACCAAGAGTACCAGCTGCGTTTGTTGGGGTTTCCATCAGAAGCGAAGAAAGTGAAACAGCGGTGCTGTCTTCTCTCAGGTTACGCTCTGTGTTTTCCAGAATGGTAGCAGTAATTGCTTTCTTCTGTTCGTCCTTGATTGGTGCGAAAGCGGCATGCTCAAGGATTGGGCCCCACTTTGCAACTAAATCACGAGTAGATTGACTCATTTTTGTCTCTCCTTATTGTTGTCTTTATATAGTTTATTTATACAAACTTGGATTTCACTTATTTTTTGATTGAGCTAATAGCTGCGGCGAGCGCATTAACCGAGTCATATGAAGAAAGTTTCTTAGGAGCAGTTTCTTCAGTAAGAACTTCTTCCTCTACTTCTTCAACAATCACAGGTGCTTTAGCCTTGAAGAATGATTCTTTAAGGGTAGCAAGATCATCCTTGTAGGATTCAAGATCTTCAAAATTAAGCTTTTCTGAAAGAATACGGAAGCGTTCTACTTGGGTAGTAGTAAGACCTTCGGTCATTTCAGCAAAAACTTTTTCAGCACGAAGAGCTTTTACTTCTTCAGCAAGTTCAATGCTTTCATTGATAGCTGCATTTGCCTTTTCTTCCATGGAAGCAAGTTCTTCTTCGAGGTCGGAAACAACATCAATTGTTTCTTCGTCGATTGCAACATTGTGTTCATAGAACAAGGACTTAAGACCTTCCATGAAGGATTCGGCCATTTCAACTTTGATACCAGCTTCAATAGCAACCTTGTTTTCTTCCATCCATTCAGCAACTACATAGTCAAGATAGTTATCGAGGTTTTCGACAATATCTTCCATTGCTTCATTGACAGATTCTTCAAGTTGTGCTTGGAACTGCTCTTCGAGCGATTCGGTAACTTCAGCAGCTTTTGCGGTAGCGACTTCATTAACGGCAGCTTCAAAAACGAGTGAAAGCTTGGATTTGAAATCTTCGGAAAGATCCATACCTTCAAAAAGTGATTCGAATGATTCAGTTACTTCTGAATCTTCCTTAACGACCTTGTTACCTGGGGCAACAGTGTCAACAGTATCAGCTTTTGGGTCTACGCTTTTCATTACGTCTGCTTTGCGCTTCTTGATTTCCCCGCCAGCACCAGTAACTGGTTCCATGACTTCACCGCCCTTTACAACATCACCACCTTCGTGGTCTGCTTTAAATTCTTGCAAATCTTTATCTGACATTTTTACTCTCCTTTTTATGGATTCGTTGTATTCATAATTTTTATTTATACAAACAATTTTTTTACTTATTTGAGGGACGAGATAAAGCTTTCAAAGATGCGATATGCCTTTGCTTCATCAATCTTTCTCACGGTTTGTTTATATTCTTGCTTAAGTTCTTTTACGGTTTCAGCAAGTTGTTCAGCTACTCTCCAACTACCAGAAGCAATGTCATAATAGTATTCTGTATTTTCCATAATACCATTCACAAAGCAATTAGGACCTGATGGGTCTGTGACTATGTCAACTGTTGCAAGATGGAAATCATCCTGAACTTCCATAATTCCTTCTTTAGTTGGTTTTACAGAACCAAGGCCACGAGTAGAAACGCCTACCTTAACACCTTCGTCGATGAATGTTTTAACGATTTCACCCATAGGTGTGCTAAGGATTTTAGCTTTGCCTACAAAGTTGCTTCCGTCTTTCTTCATTTCTGTAATCAAATGGGAGACTCGGTCGCCATTGATCTGTGGGCCATTTGGATGGCCGAGTTCACCTAAAGCTCTTTTAGTCTTAACGAAATCGCTATTGTAGCGATTCATTTCTTTTTCTAGTACTGCTGATGGATATATACGACCATTGCGGTTCTTTATGTCACCTTGCATAAAGATACCTTCAATGAAATAACCCTTTTTACCGTTCTCCGAAGATTCAGTTACAACCGCGCAATCTTCATTGAAAACTTCTGTAATTAATTTCATAGTTTTCTCCTTTTACTTTTATTTATAAAAACAAAAATTACGCATGACTTACTGAAACTAATGCCCAATTATTTGAATAAACCCAGGCTCTATTTGCGCCGGCAACACCTGGGAAAAGTGTTGCCAAGGTTATATCAGAATCAATTCGTTCACCTTTTTGTAGCATAATTGAACCGTCAACTGAAACTGGTTCTGTATTTGCAGATGTTGCCTGGACAAATACTTCAAAGGCTGAAAGATTTTGGACACGAAGTGAACTTACGGTACCGGATGTAACTTGAGTCCAAGCATTTGGTGGTGTATTGATGAATGTATTTTGCGCCATTGATTATCTCACTTATATGCAACTGGGGTACAAAGAACAGCAGGTTCTGCTTTTACTTTATCAGTTTTTCTTTTTTCCATTATTTCAACAAAACCGCCTGGTATAGTCATTGAACCGATAGGATTATCATCAGCATCAAGTGTATAAATTTTTGAAGTAGATGGAGCAAATACTCTGAAAAGAATACTATCACCAACTGTAACTGGTGTAGCACCTACTTCAATCTCATCTTTTGTAAGTTTTAGAACTATATCTACCATTACAGAGCCTCTCTAGCAAAACCTAGAATTTCATTGAAACCATTTTTGTCAGCAACGAGAACACCTTGCATACGCTTACGATTTGTTGGGTTTAGATCATTGAACATTTTATTCAAAAGATCTGCATCTTGCTTCGAAAGTTTTACTGAAGAACCGTCCTTGAGTTTCAAGTTACCAGCGGAATATGCTTCAACAAAAAGTTCAGTTGCTTCACCGATTTGTGCTTTCTTTGTATTACCAGCAAAAATACGAAGACCTGCACGTGGTTCTACCTGTGAAACCTCCTCTTTCTTCTCAATACCCTTTGCAATTTTATGCGCAAGATTGATAGTTGATTTCTTAAGAGGTGGGTTATCACCAGTTGCTTTCATGGCGTGGGCAGTACCGATAGCATAAGGATTTGTTGCAGCTTCCTTAATCCCGGCATTCTTTTTATTTGCTTTCTTGTAAGCCTTATGAGTTTCTTCAGAATCGTATTCACCACCTGCTGGGGTTACTGGTTCCAAACCTTCTTTTTTCAGCTTCTTAGAAATTGCTCTACGACGAGCATGAAGATAAGCATCAGATTTTGTAATCTTACCGTCGTTATCAATATCTGAATCTTCACGGCCTACAGGATCGAGCGATTCTGTAACAAAGTGAGAACGAGCAACTTTTGTTGGTGTATTAATTTTAGCATGTTTCAAAGTAATAGTATCACCATCTCTAGAAGCACTTACTCTAGAACCTGTCTCATCTTTAAAATGAGTTGTAGCACCATCAGATAGCTTTTTAATTGCTTCTTGATGTTCTGGATGCAGAGGGAATGAATGAGAACTTCCGTGATGTACTGTAATCATTTTGCCCCAAGAATAATCTTTCTTCTTGACTGATACAGTTTCATCAATTCTGTGCTGCTTGATTTGCGCATGACGACGATAGCGAAGTTGGGCGTCGCCCATATCATCATCACCGTCATTATCTACGTCGTTATCTTCTTGGCCGGGTATATCACGCTTAAGTGTGACAGTACCTTCATATACGGCCATATCTTCGCCTTTATCATAGTCTGCTTTATTTTTAAATTTCTTTATCGTGTCAGCAGTAAATTGATCTTCTTCAGCATTTGGATCTAAAATATGGTCAATGACATGCTTTTCTTTGAAGTTAATCTCATCTTCAGCTTTAGGCTGAGCTACTTCTGAAACGAGTTGACGAAAACTTTTCATCTTCTTATCCTTCGTTGCGGTTTAAGTTTATCTTTATTTATAATGTCAAGACCTTCTTCAGCTTGATCCATTTGTTGTAATGGTGGCTGTTGATCTTCTGGTGGTTGTTCATCATCCCCTTGGCCAAAGTTAGGATTTTGTCCATCATCATAAACACCATCTTTTCGTTCTTTATCCATCTGCTTTTGCATTTCTTTATAATCATCATCAGACATAAACAGAACGTTTTTGATAACCCATTCGCGAGAAAAATATTTGCCAACATGTTCTTCAACATCACGAAGAGTTGCAATCTTTTCTCTCAGTATTTCAGATTCCTTGAGTTCTTCAAAAAGGTTATCTTTCATGAAGTCATATCGAACTTTGTTCTTAATGTCTTTCCAATCTTCTGGTGACATAACACCTTTGAGTATCAGTTGCTTTTCCAAACATTTATCGAACAGAATTGAGAAACGAGTGCGGAGACGCTGGATGAATTTACTGAATTTGAGTTCTTCGCGAGTGATTTCTGAAGTTCTACCAAACGAATACATTGTTTCTGGTTGAAGTCTTGCAACAGGAACATTCAGAGCTTTGTAAAGTTTATTCTGGAAGTATGGCAGATTTTTATCTTCACCGAGCCCAGTACCACCAGCAAGAGTTTCAACTTCGGTTGATCTATTACCTTCGCGGCGTGGGAACCAATAGTCTTCGGTCATGGTCATCATTTTACGATCATCACGAACTTCACCTGTAGCAGGATCATAAGTGACACGGTTTTTGTGGCGAGCCATCATATCGTGAAGATATTGTTCAGCCTTTGCCTTTGGCAAGTTACCTACGTCAACATAGAAGATACGGCGATCAGGTGCTCTAGTAATTGTATAGATTACGGTAGCGTCCTCTAACATACGCAACTGATTGAGAGCCTTGATTGCCCTATGCATGTGTGATAGAACGACTGAGTTCGATTCGTTCAGAATGCCAGATGTGACTCTGACGATAGAGTCCTTAGCAATACGGAGACCACTTAATGTAGTGGTAAAATTTGTCATAGCTGAACTACCAAAACCAGTTTCAGAATACATGTAGTATTCTTTACGGACACGCTTGAGAGTTGTCCCAACACCTTGGTTTGGTAGAGGCTTGTTATCCATTTCGCGGATAAGTCGAATTTTGCGTGGATCCAGATAGCGCAATTCTACAATGCCGCGCTTCAGATCTTTTTCATCAATAATAGCATGATAGTTTAATCTGCCATCTACATAAAATTTTGCAAAAATATCATATGCTTGGTTTGAAAAGTCAAGCAGTTGAAGAACATTTTCAAATTCTTCACTTATTTTCTCTTTTACTTTGTCAGGGAGCTTAGTATCATCCAATACTATCTCGACAACCTTTTCATGAGAGTCTACAACAATTGCTTCATTGACAATTTCATCAACAGCCTGTTGGATTTCTGGATTCAATGTCATTTGACGGTAACGGGTAACAAGTTCTGCTTCAGTTTTAGCAGTACCTTCTATATCCCAGAGCATACCATAGGAACCGCCAATGGCGGTTCCCAGGTTTAAAGCACCGTCGTCATTTATTGGATCGGCAAATGATGGTAGTTGTTTTTCGACATCATCATCTGTTCTTTTTATTTCAAAGCCAAATAAACGCACGTATAAGTCCCTTCAATTATATAGTTAATTATTCGCCAGCGGAATTAACTCTTTCCCAATAGTCATAAGCAAAGACAACACCAAATTCTTCAATTTGGTCAGTTGCTTCCCAAGCAAGTTGAATATCGGAAACGACTGTAGGATACAGGCCGATAAACTTATATGTGGCAATAGGAATACCACCGAGCTTGGAATATTGGCGAACAATTGCTTCAGCCTTATAGCCATTTGGACGTGCTGATGCAAGGTTTGGTTCATGGGAATTGATGATTTTTGACCAGGCTTCCATTGCGTTGCGAACAGCAAAGTCTTCGTCATTGATAACGGTAACTTGCCAATCGTCAAATGTTCTATCACCAGCAAATTTGATCTGACGACCAAAATAAGGTACTGGGAAAGATCCTAGATTAGAAGCAGGAATACTTGCTGCCTTTACTAGGAATGGAGCTTTTCTAAGACCATCTTGAATAGTTGCGTCTGCTGTATTCAGTGTAAGTTGTACCTCAAAGAGGGATGGTCTGGCGCCACCAAGCGCCAGAGCCGATTTAAATGTATCTATGCTAAAAGCCATTTCGTTTTACTCCTGTTAAATTAGAACTGTTGTCCAACAATTTCTTCGAACGAGATACCGGTTCTTGTAGCGATGAATGTCAGTTCAATGAAGTTGATTGTGCGAGCAGGCTTAATGAAGATATTTGCTCTGAAGATATTGCGATCAATAACATCAGGAGTATTAACTCTTGTGTCACTGATTACACGGTAGTCAGTAATACCTCTTCTGCCCTTAATGTCTCTGAGGAACGGTTCGACAGTATTTCTGAATTCGGTTTGTGTGAATTCATCATTGATGTCAAACAGGAATGAAGACGAAACTGTTGCAATTGCTTTTTCAACAACGATAAACAGTCTGCGAACATTGATGCGATCGAATGCACTTGAACGACCAAGACCTGTCTTATCACCGAACAGCAGAGTTCCTTGTCCAGCTTGACTCATGACTGGGTTAACGTCGTGTGCATAAAGTTCATCTCTCTGTGCTTTATTTGGATTGAAAGCAAGTTTGACTACGTTCTTGATCATACCACGCTTATAACCTGCAGGCGATTCCCATGCTTCGACACGAGCAGCAAGTCCAGCAACATCACCATTGAGTGGAACCCAGCGATATACGTCATTGTACTTGTCATAACGGTATTTATAACCGCTGTCCATGAACCAGTAAGATGAAGATTGAAGCGAATTTCTGAAGTCGATGATATTGTTGATAATGTCATTTTTGCTTGCAAGAACATTATTCCCAGAAAGAAGAGAAGCTCTGTTAGGTGAAACAAAAAGCATGCAATCTTTGCGAACTTCGACGATATTGCCGATGATGTAGTTAGCAAGACTTGCATCCGAACGAGCACTACCTTGGAGAATAAATGCAATATCAAGTTCTTCGCTATTCTTAAACAGGTCATATGCAAGAGCAATTTTGTTAAAAGTAATAGCAGTTTCACTTGAACCGGCAACAGCACCAGAGAAATTCAGATATGCCACATCATTTTGGACAAGACCAGCAGATGCCTCTGGGATTTGAACCCATGAGGATGTATCGTTAATCAGGTCTCTATAGTAATTGTTTGTACCATCATCACGAGTTGTACCTGCAGTCAGTGAGACGTCAGTATATTTCTCAAGAATAGTACCTGCGGATCCAGTAATATCACCTGTTCTGTCAATAACGATAATGTGAGCATTACCAGCAGAAGGAACCTTACCGAATGAAGAGGCATAACCCCATGTTCTTGTCATTGAAATATTTTCAATGCTTGTTTCAGCAAGAACATACTTATTTTCAAACGACATAGCATATTGATATGCTGTGTTTGAAACTTGAGTAATTGTGAAGCTGTTAAGAATAAGATTCTGATAACCTACTTCAGACGAACCAACTTTGATAGTATCACCAATACGCAATGTATCAGTATAATCTACAGAAGCTGTGAACGCAAATGAACTTTGATTGAAAATATTTGTGCCAACAATGATTTCATTCATACCAGATTGGCTGAACATGCTTTGTTCATATTCTGCTGCACCAGTTACATAAGAAACGCGAAGGGCATTTCCAAGTATACCAGCATATTTTGCTTCAAAATCATATGAAATTGCGTTATTTGAAGTTGGATTACTTGCTTCGGCCTTTGTCGCACCGTTATCAGCTCTTACAACATAAAGCTGATTTGAATATGACAAGAAGTCGGCGGCAGTAAAGAATGATTCGTAGTTGTTATTTGTTGGTTTGCCAAAAACATCTACGAGTTCAGATTCAGAAGTGATAAGAGTAACTTCATCAACTGGGCCCCAATTGAATACACCTGCAATAGCACCTTGGTTAGCTGCAACTGCTGGAATGTTTGAAGTTAAATCTACCTCACGAACTGTAACCGATGGACTTACAGAAAAAACCATGTTTTCTTCTCCTTTTATATTTTATCAAGATAGACTTCAATTTAGTAGTATTTATAAAAAAGCTACTCTTAAAAATCCATCCAATTTATGGCTCTTGGGATTACTTCTTCCATCTGATCTGAACCATCCATGATAAAACCAAAAGGTAATAAATCTTCGTCAACTTGTTGTTCAGTCTTTTCCCTTAGTTGCATTAAGGTATTTATATCAGTAATCTCTTTGAAGTATGACTGATCGACTAACCAAGCAAACAGAACTAAAGTCATAACAAGGTCATCATGTGACCCGGATTCTGCTTCAAAAGATGCACCTTTCTTTGAGAATCTGGCCAATTCTTGTATAGTTTCAAAGTCGTTTATTATGAGTTGATCTTGCTCTATAAGCATTTTTACTATAGAACAACCTACTGCCTTGACAGATTTTGTAGTTCGGATACCTCGGTCTACGTTTTTACCGAAACCACCTGAGATACGTTTACCAGATCGTCCTGCATTTTCCGTGAAGAGCATGTATTCATAACCATAGTCCATGAATACAGTGTCAGCTACTTGACCGCCTATATCGTTTACTTCAACAAGTAGGTGAGCATTATTGTAGAGCTTACCCACCCTATAAATTATTGAGGCATAATCTACTGGGCCTATAAAATTATCTCTGAAAGTGCAAACTTGTTGGTATGGCATTTTAGTCACATCAACGACTGAAAATGCAGAATAGTCAAGACCTTTACCTCTTGAAACGTCACAGACCATAGCATACAAATGATCTTTTACTGGGGCGACATACTGACAAATACCATCTTTTTGAGCAATAGGTTGCTTTATGACAAGACTCTTTAACTTTTCACCAGAGATAAGTGTGCCCGAGGATCCGAGGAATTGGCACTCGTATTCTTGCATGAATTTTTCCATGTCATGATCAAGAGCTTCGAGGGTTTCTTGTCTCCATTTTTCATCACGGCCAGGAACATCATGCCACATGACTTTGACGAATCTGTATCCATTGGTACCTTCCTCTGCGCCTGTACAAGTTTTATAGAAATGATTGAGACCATTTGGTGTTGAAGTCATAAGCAACTTAGTACTTTCACCAGATGAAATAGTAGGATAAACTGATGCAAAGAATTCATCATATCCTTCGATAAAGGCCACCTCGTCCAGATAAAGGAACGAGATAGATTTACCACGGATTGCTGATGAGGAAGTTGTGCCAGAATAAATCTTGCAACCATTTTCTAATTCAATGGATCGTTTATTCCATTCAAGAACACCTTGCTGAAGCCATTTGGGTAATGCTTCATAAGCAAGTTGGACACGGGAAAGAACTTCCTGTGCTGAGTCACCTTTGTTTGCAAGAATAGCAACAGTTTTAAACTCATTGAAAAGAATATAGTGAAGAATAATGGCAACAGCTGTCGTTGTTTTACCTGACTGTCGTGCAGTAAGAACAGCAACACGACGATTGTTAGTGATTTCAGTCACGATCTTTTCTTGATAAGGATACATCTTGAATGGGATGAGTCCTCTATCAACGTGAACAATCTTGATGTATTTTCTAGCAAAGTAAATTGGATCCGATGCACACTTTGCATACTCCTGAATTAACTCAGCGGTCCATTCTATTGGAGTACCAGTCTTTTTTAAGTGCTGATTACCTAAGTATCCTTCAGTCATGTTTGCCCATCGCTAATTCAAATTTTCTAAAAGTATCATGTGTGTTAGCAGATGAAAGTGCAAATAATCTTGACTGCTGTAAAGCTGACATACACGGATATAATGAAGTCAGCACATTATCAAGATTGTCGAGCCACTCAGATTCGTCAATGTAGATATTCGACAGAGTTCTTCCTTTGCCTTTATCTACAGAAGAACCAGCACTTATAATTGAGCACATATTTTCGAACCCGATTTCTGTCTTATTTCGAGTTGTCATTTTTATACTTGATAGAAAATCAGGCAATCTTTCATACATTTCCTTAATCATATCTAAAACATAGTTTGACAACGACAAAGTTCTAGCAAAGATAATGCTGACACGATACTCATTAAAAAGTGCTTGATGCAAAAGTATGATAGCAGCAACTGTGGATTTACCTGTACATCTACCGCTCAGTTCGTAAAAGACTCTGTTATCCTTGTAGTTTTGAATAACCTTTTGTTGAAAATCAGTCAGTTTAATCTGTTCAACACCATTAGGATTTGTTATCTTAATGTAATTATTTGCAAAATATTCAATATCATCTCGACATTTCACAAATTCCATTATTTGTTCATTTGAAAAATTCACGGAGTTTCACCTTTCAGCATTTTTAATAGATCAGTTGTTGACAAAATCAGATTATTATTTGTCACATTGTTCTGTGTTTGTTGGGCTGGACTATCTTC
>JACCDQ010135985.1_pt1 | contig 36877 bp, 51 predicted proteins | sample 7446031 | NCBI WGS metagenome assembly JACCDQ01 (sample SAMN15323442, study PRJNA562643) | freshwater metagenome | isolation source: river surface water | place: USA:Blue River Watershed | collected 2017-08-17 | reverse complement strand
TTGGCATTGCGATACATTCTGGGCTAATCCTTCTACATATGATCGTAAAATCTCAATAGTTATTCAGCTCTCAGATCCATCTGAGTATGAAGGCGGAGATTTTCAGCTAGATCCTATCTACCCACAATTACCAGTAAATGAAATTAAAGAGAAGGGCACTGTTATAGTGTTCCCATCTTTTCTCAATCATCGAGTAACACCTGTTACTAAGGGTACGCGTAAATCGCTAGTATCGTGGATCCAGGGGCCTAAGTTTCGATAAATAGATAAAACTATTATTAACTCAGGGATTGACAATGGCTGTTCCAACTACACGTGCAGAATTTAAAGCATATTGCCTACGTAAGCTAGGCGCGCCAGTTATCGAAATTAACGTTGATGATGATCAGCTGGAAGATCGCATTGATGAATGTCTGCGTTACTATTGGGATTACCATTTTGATGGCTCTGAGAAGATTTACTATAAGCATCAAGTAAACGAAATTGATAAAATCAACAAGTATATTACTCTACCTGAGAACATTAACGGCGTAGTAAAGATTTTTCCTATTGCTGATCCAATTGTGCGTTCAGATGATCTCTTTAATATCCGCTATCAGATCGCGCTAAACGATCTCTATTCGCTCACCTCTGTATCTATGGTTCCATATTATATGACTATGGAACACCTCGCACTCATCTCAGAGCTTCTGGTCGGGCAGCAACCAATTCGCTATTCACGACACAAAGATCGCCTTTACGTTGATATGGATTGGGATAAGGTACAAGCAAACGAATATCTGCTCATAGAAGCATATGAAGTTATTGATCCAGATGTCTACACAGATGTATGGGCAGATCGCTGGTTACAGAATTATACCACAGCAAAGATTAAGTATCAGTGGGGCTCGCATCTAACTAAGTTCACTGGTATGTCACTTCCAGGCGGTGTACAGTTTAATGGTGAAAAGATTCTTGAAGATGCACAACGAGAGATTGAGAAGATGGAACAAGAAATGATCTCATCTTATTCACTACCTGTATCGGACATGATCGGATAAGAGATGACCTCTTCAAACTTTTATTTTAATAATTTCTCTAACTCAATGGAGCAAGATCTCATTGAGAGTCTTATTGTGGAATCTATTTCGATTTACGGACATAGCATTTACTACTGCACACGTACAATTGTAAAGAAGGACGAAATCTACGGTGAGGATACACTAAGCGAGTATAAGAACGCTTATAACTTCGACATGTATATTAAATCGTATGACTCATATGAGGGTGACGGTACCTTCCTGTCTAAGTTTAACCTCGAAATTAGAGATCAGGTAACCTTTGTAGTCGCGCGTAGAACATTCCATAACGAAATTGGTACACAAGAATTTATTGATAGGCCACAAGAAGGTGATCTCATTTACTCACCAATGATGAAGAGACTCTTTGTTATTAAGTATGTTAATAACACTCCAATCTTTTATCAGATGGGTTCATTGCAAACATGGGAATGTGTTTGTGAAGTATTCGAATATTCTAACGAACGCTTCTCAACCGGTATTGCAGAAATCGACGCTATTGAAACAAAGTACTCATTTGCTGGTACTGGTAATACAGTTGTTTCAAATACTGTATATGCTAATACTCTTGGCGTATATGAAACAAATTCAGAATTTGAGATCGAAGGGGATAGTATTGTTGACTGGACTCATATCGACCCATTTAGCGAAGGGGCAGTGTGAGATGTATAGCGTATACTGGATTCGAAAAATAGAGCATACTAATCCACTATGTGAAGGTTATATAGGAATAACTAATAACCTTCACAGGAGATTACAAGAGCATAAAAGAACTCAAAAATCGATTGTTTATAACGCGCTTAATAGTATTGATAATATACAGATAGATGTATTACATACTGTTGACACTGCTTTAGATGCACTTGAATATGAAAAGATGTATCGTCCATCAGAGCGCATAGGATGGAATATATGCGCGGGTGCCGGTATGCCACCGAGCGCTGAAGGTCGTGTAAGCAACATGAAGGGTAAGAAGTTTAGTGAAGAACACAAACTTAAACTTCGTAAACCGAAAGCTAAGAGAACTCAAATACATATTAAAAAATTATCTGAAGCGTTAAAAGGCCGAACAGGCGCAGTAACTTCTATGTACGGCAAACAACACAAGCGTATAACATGCCCTCATTGCTTAAAAGAGGGTGGTGTTAACGGAATGAAGCAATGGCATTTCGATAAATGTAAGTCTATAGGAGGTTAAAATTTTCGGTCAAACATTCGGTCATGGTACTATTAGAAAATACGTAATCTACTTTGGTACTCTGTTTAACAACATCTACCTGAATAGATATAACAGTTCAGGTACTATTATTCAAAATATGAAGGTGCCGCTCAACTACGGTCCTCGTGAAAAGTATCTCGCCAGACTAGACGGAAACCCTGACTTAGATCGTGAAATTGCAATTACATTGCCACGTATGTCATTCGAACTGACAAATCTTTACTATGACTCATCGCGCAAAATGCAAACACTTAATCGCATTACTACTGCCGATCCATCAAACCCTGATGCAAAAATTTATCAGTATGCGCCTGTACCATACAACATTGAATTTCAGCTGTCTATTATGGTAAAGAACGCAGAAGATGGTACCTTTATTATTGAGCAAATCTTACCATTCTTTACTCCTGAATGGACTGCAACACTCAATCTAAACCCTGACATGGGATTAAAATATGATGTACCAGTGACCTTAGATAACATCACATCAGAAGATACGTATGAAGGCGACTTTGTTCAAAGACGCGCTATTATATGGACTCTTAATTTCTCGATGAAGGGTTGGCTATTCGGTCCAACAAAATCGGGCGGTAAGGTTATTAAGGATATGGATATCAACCTTATCATTCCACCCATGGGTGTTGATACAACATCTGCTAATACTAATAATACTGACCCTACAGTTAATATTGGAATCACTCCAGGTCAGTATTCTAACGGTCAAGCTGTTTCATGGTACGGAGACGCTCAAGCAAATACGAGACCTGTAGTCGTTGCAGCGAATACTGTTGTATCAAATACAAGTTATGGGTTTATGATTGATTTTACGGAAAATTACTAATGACAAAAAGTTTAGATGATGCTTTAGGCCTCAGTGCTCTTCCTACAGTGATTGAAGATAACTCAATCGTACCTGTTGTTAAGGATGAAGAACAGGTTGAGAATGATGTTGGTACGGCACGTGATAATTTACACGACGCTGTCTCAGTAGCTCAAGTAGCTGTTCAAGACATGCTATCCATTGCACAGCAATCACAGCACCCTAAAGCTTACGAAGCACTCAATTCTCTTATTAAGACGTATGCTGATATTAGCATGGGTCTAGCAGACTTGCAAGTTAAAAAGCAAAGACTGCAGGGTAAAAGGGGCGGTGAGCAACCAGAATCACAGACAGTCAATAACAATCTGTTCGTTGGCTCTACAGCCGAGCTTCAAAAGATGCTTGAGGATATGAAGAAGGGCAATAATAATTAAGTAGTGGGTTACCGAAACTTAATTTCTTATAAATATGTTTATGAAAACAATTCCCTATACGTATCTTATTGGATGGAGTCAACATAGTAAGTATTACTACGGTGTGCGCTATGCAAAGGGTTGTTCCCCAGACGATCTTTGGGTAGGGTACTTTACTTCATCGAAACTAGTAGATGATACAAGATCAGTGCACGGTGAGCCTGATATTATTCAAATTAGAAAGACTTTTGATAGCCGAGAGAGCGCCATCTTATGGGAGCAGAAAGTACTACAGCGTTTGGATGTACTTAATAAAAAACATTGGTTAAATCAAAATATTGCTGGTGCTATTAATATAATAAGCCAGTCTGCAAATCATATTCAAAAGAGATTTACTAATAGAATTAAATCTCAAAAGCAGATTGAAGCGGCAGTTAGAAATCTCAAAAAAGCTTCTCAGGCTAATACTGGTAAAAAACAATCTGTAGATGCGCAAGAGAAAAAGAGACAAACGTATGCAGCTAACTGGGAAAAGAACAAACAAAGCGCGCAAAGAGCTCCGTGGTGTAGATATCTAATTAACGGAAAACTTTACGTAGGTAATAAATCTGTTATTGAAGAGTTTGGTATATCTGAACCTACAATATATAACCGGATTAAAAATCCGAAATATGATTGGGTGCGTTTAGATGGCGTATAAGACTAATGAATTTTATAATGGTAACCCGCTTTTAAAGAAATCTAGAAAGCAAATCTCTTGGACACAAGAGATGTTGCAAGAGTGGATGAAATGTGCTCAAGATCCTGTTTACTTCGCTGAGAAGTACATCAAGATTGTTCACGTTGACCATGGCTTCATTCCTATTCGTCTTTATGACTATCAGAAAGAGATTGTAGAGAAGCTAACAAACAACAGACGCGTTACAGTTGTTACTTCTAGACAGGCTGGTAAGACTACTACCGCTGCTGCTATCATTCTACATTACATTCTATTTAATGATCATAAGACTGTTGCGCTACTTGCTAACAAAGGCGACGCCGCTCGTGAAATTCTACAGCGTATTAAAGACGCATACGAAGCGCTACCTGACTGGCTGCAGCAGGGTGTTGAAGAATGGAACAAAGGCTCGATCGCTCTTGAAAATGGTTGTAAGGTTCTTGCAGCTGCAACTTCATCTTCCGCTATTCGTGGTAAGTCCATCTCGCTACTGTACATCGACGAAGCTGCGTTCGTTGAAGGCTGGGAAGAGTTCTTCGCGTCGGTTTTCCCAACAATTTCGTCTGGTGAAACTACCAAGATTCTATTCACATCTACACCAAATGGTCTAAACCACTTCTACAAGACTTGTATGGGTGCTAAGGAAGGTACTAACGGTTATCAGTACGTTGAAGTTCCTTGGCAGCAGGTTCCTGGTCGTGGTGAAGCTTGGAAGCAAGAAACACTCGCAGCAATGGACTTCGACTACGAGAAGTTCGCTCAGGAATTCGAATGCGCATGGCTTGGTTCATCTGGCACACTGATCTCTGGTGCTGTTCTTAAGACACTCGTTGCACAAAGACCTCTCAATAGTATTGATGGGCTTACTGTATATGAGGATAAGAAGGGCAATCATCAATATGTTATTACAGTTGACGTGTCGCGTGGTAAAGGTCTAGACTATTCAGCGTTCCAAGTAATCGACGTTACAGAGATGCCGTACAGGCAGGTATGTACATATAAGAATAACATGGTTACACCGCTAGACTACTCTGGTACTATTTTCAGAACAGCGCGAGCATATAACAATGCTTCTATACTCGTTGAAGTGAATGATATTGGTGCACAGGTCGCTGACTCACTATTCTATGACTATGAGTATGAAGGTATCATTTATACTGAAAATGCTGGTGCAAGAGGTAAGCGTATTTCTGGTGGTTTTGCCAAAGCAGGCGGCGCTGATCGTGGTATTCGTACTACAAAGACTGTTAAGTCTATCGGCTGCTCGATGCTAAAGCTACTCATTGAACAACGCCAGCTAATTATTAACGATCATAATACTATTCATGAACTATCCAGATTCTCTAAGAAGGGAACTTCATATGAAGCAGAACCTGGATCGAATGACGACCTTGTTATGGGTCTCGTTCTTTTTGCTTGGATGTCTGACCAGCAATATTTCAAAGATTTAACAGATATTAATACTCTTCAGAAATTAAGAGATAAAACCGATGAAGAGTTAGAGAATGATTTAGTGCCGTTTGGCTTTATGGATGATGGGCAACCTGACGATGATGTGATTGATCTAACTGTAACACCCTCCAGGGAGTTTCAATTCTTCTAATCTTGGATTTTATAAATACATTACGTAGGTACAAATAATAAACCCTTCTAAAGGAGAGCTAAATGGCCGTTCAGAATTTTGGTTCAGGTGGTGGTGGATTTCAAATCAGCCCTGGCATTAATGTCTCAGAAATTGATCTAACTACAGTTGTTCCACCAACAGCCACAACGGTTGGTGCAATTGCTGGCGTATTCCGTTGGGGTCCTGTAGGTGTTCGTCAACTCGTAACTTCTGAGAATGATCTTGTCAGCAAGTTTGGTCGACCAACATCAATCAACCCTGAAACTTTCTTCACAGCTGCAAACTTCCTAGGCTATTCGAATGCTCTATATGTTTCGCGTGCTGCTAACACCAGTGTAGTTTTATCAGCTATTGCAAATACAACTGCTCTCACAGCAAACGTCAGCACCACAATCGCCAACCAGGACGATTACGACTCTAAGTCAGGGTCATTCAACACAGGTGTTGAATACATTGCACGTTACCCTGGTGCAATCGGCAACTCGCTAAAGATTTCTGTTTGTGATACAGCTGATGCTTATACACAGACATTTGATCTTCTAGCTGACCCTGTTGCTGGTACAAACACTTCATTCGCAGATGCAAATACAAGCATTACTCTATCTGTTGGATCCAACACTGCAACTGTTACCCTTGCAAACACTGTTCCGCTAACAGGTGATACTCCTGTACCATTTGCAAATACAGTTGCTGCGCTATTCACAGCAGGTGACTATGTTGAAGTTGGAAACAACTCAGTTGGTAAGCAGTCACTTAAGATTACTGCTGTAAATAGTATCTCTGTATCAAATACACAGATCACTGTTGCAACTGGTAATGCTACTTCAAATGCTACCGCTCTCATCTATACCACTGCTGACACCACAGGTCTAGCAGCAGGTAAGGCTGTTGTTATTTCTGGCTACACAACTCTAGGGTTCAACGTTGCAAACGTTATTGGTCAGGTTATCAACTCAACTTCATTCACAGTTGCAAGCAATACCAACCCAGCTAATACAACTGGCCAGACAGGCACTGCTACTCAGTCTTCAAACACTGGTTATGCATCCTTCACACTATCACTTGATCAGCCACTAAAGCTATCAACCAGCATTGTATCAAACACAGTAACACGTTACTGGGAATACTACAACCAGGTTGATACTGCTCCAGGTCAGTCACAGTTCGTTTCACAGTCGGGTAACACTGCTGCTAATGACGAAGTGCACGTAGTTGTTGTTGATGAGAATGGTGAATTCACTGGTAACCCAGGCGCTGTACTTGAAGTCTACAAGGGTCTTTCTCGCGCTACAGATGCTAAGCTAGCTGACGGGGGTTCAAACTACTACAAAACAGCAATCAATGAGCGTTCTAACTACGTATGGTGGGCTTCAGATCGCGCTAATGCAGCTTCAAACACTGCTGCTAACATCGCATCTTCAACCAACGAAACACCACTAACCCTATCCTTCCAGGGTGGTGTTGATAATAACGAAACATCAGCTCCATTTGCTGACGTTGCACGTGCTTATGATATCTTCGCTTCACCAGAAGAAGTTGATATTTCCCTAGTACTAAGCGGTAAGGCTCGTGGTGGTACTAACGGCGAGCAGCTTGCTAACTATATTATCGACAACATCGCTGAAGTTCGTAAGGACTGCGTTGTATTCGTTTCACCTGCATATGCAGATGTTGTTAACCAGAATCTAAACGCTGCTGACAATATTGTTGAATTCCGTAACTCAGTACGTTCTTCATCATTCGCTGTTATGGACTCCGGTTACAAGTATCAGTACGATAAGTACAACGACCTTTATCGCTACATTCCACTAAACGGTGATATCGCTGGTCTTTGTGTTGTTACTGACAATACACGTGACCCATGGTATTCGCCAGCTGGCACATCTCGCGGTATCGTACGTAACGTTATCAAGCTAGCGTTCAATCCTAATCGCGCGCAAAGAGATCTTCTCTACAAGAATGGTGTTAACCCGGTAATTACCCAAGCAGGACAGGGTACACTCTTATTCGGTGATAAGACTCTCCTTGCTAAGCCATCTGCATTCGATCGTATTAACGTACGTCGTCTATTCATCGTTCTTGAAAAGGCTGTTTCAGCTGCTGCGAAGAACTTCCTATTCGAGTTCAACGATGAATTCACACGTACACAGTTCATCAACCTTGTTGAACCATACCTACGTGATATTCAAGGTCGCCGCGGTATCACTGACTTCAAGGTAGTGTGCGACGAAACAAACAATACTCCTACGGTTATTGATTCTAACAGATTCGTAGGTGACATCTACGTCAAGCCTGCACGTTCAATCAACTACATCCAGCTCAACTTTGTTGCTGTACGTAGCGGTATTGAATTCTCTGAGATCGTTGGCTAATCAGATAAATAATTTAAAGGAGATAAATTAAATGGCTTTTAGAATCGGCGATATCAGAGCAAATCTTAAGCTTGGCGGGGCGCGCCCAACGCTCTTCCAAATTGAGATTACATCACCGTTTGACTCTGACCTAAATAACATTGCACCGTTTATGGTTCAGGCTACTCAGATTCCATCATCAACAATCTCTGCGATCGAAGTACCATACTTCGGTCGCAAGATCAAGGTAGCCGGTGATCGTACATTCGACACCTGGACTATCAACGTTATGAACGATGAAGACTTTAAGGTGCGACATGCAATGGAGCGTTGGCACAACGCTATCAACTCTCTGTCTGGTAACCTAAACCAAACAGGATCATCTGCTCCATCTAACTACAAGTCCCAGGCACTGGTTAAGCAGTACAGTAAGGCGAATGATACACGTCCAATCCGTGAGTATAAGTTCTACGGGATCTTCCCAACTGACATCTCAACTATCGATCTAGATTGGAATGCAACTGATACTATTGAAACATTCTCGGTAACATTCGCATACGATTGGCATGAAGTAGTTGGTGGTAATACTGGTCTAGTCCAGTAATTGAAAGTTAATTATTATGGAATTATTCGGTTTTCAAATTAATCGAAAGCAACCGGATCCCGTCTCCTTTGCCCCAAAGCAAACGGACGACGGGGCCGTTGTTGTGGCCGAAGGTGGTGTCTACGGTACGTATGTTGATCTTGACGGCTCCATACGTACCGAAGCAGAACTAGTCTCAAAGTATCGTGAGATGGCTGAGCATCCTGAAGTGGATATGGCTGTTGATGATATTGTTAATGAAGTTATTACACAGGAACCAGAAGTTAAAGTAGTCGAGCTTATTCTCGATGACCTTGAGCAACCAGAGAGAATTAAGAAGCTTCTTATCAATGAATTTGATGAAGCTCTTAAGCTACTAGAATTCAACGAACTCTCTTATGACGTTTTTAGACGTTGGTATGTTGATGGTAGACTATACTATCACGCCATTCTCGATGAGAACGATCCAAAGAAGGGTATTGTAGAATTACGCTATATTGACCCGCGTAAGATTCGTAAAGTACGTGAAGTCAAGAAGAAGAAAGTAGCTTCTAACGTTCCTATTTCACAAACAGCTGGTGAATACTACATCTATAATGATAAGGGTTTCGCAAAAACAGCTGGTAATTCATCCATACCGACTAACTCTGTTGGTGGTTTGAAGATTGCTAAAGATTCAATTATTCATTGTACATCAGGTTTAACTTCCCAATCAGGCGATCTAGTTAAGTCCTATCTACACAAGGCTATTAAGCCACTCAACCAGCTACGCTCAATGGAAGACTCGCTGGTCATTTATCGTATTTCCCGTGCTCCAGAACGTCGTATCTTCTACATCGACGTTGGTAACCTTCCTAAGATGAAGGCAGAGCAGTATCTACGCGACATCATGACCAAGTTCAAGAACAAGCTCGTTTACGACTCTGCTACAGGTGAAATTCGTGACGACCGTAAGTTCATGACCATGCTTGAAGACTTCTGGCTACCTCGCCGTGAAGGTGGTAAGGGTACAGAAATTACTACTCTACCCGGTGGTCAGAATCTAGGTCAGATGGATGACGTTATTTACTTCCAGCGTAAGCTGTTCAAGTCACTTAACGTTCCTATTGGACGTCTTGATCCAGAGATTCAATTTAACTTTGGTCGCGCTACAGAAATCACACGCGATGAAGTTAAGTTTGCTAAGTTTGTAAACAGACTGCGTAATAAGTTTGCTACACTCTTCTTAAAGATTCTTGAACGCAATCTAATCCTTAAAGGTATTGTAACACCTGAAGATTGGGATGAATTCAAGAACGTCATTCGCTTTAAGTTCTCACAAGATAACTATTATGCAGAGCTTAAAGAAACCGAAATTCTTCGCGACCGCATTGCAATGCTCCGTGATATCGATGATTACGCTGGTAAGTACTATTCACACGAATGGATTCGACGTCACGTTCTACGTCAGACTGATGAAGACATTGAAGATATTGATGAGCAGATTGCAGACGAGCAAGATAACCCACAATATAACCCACCTGTGGATGAACAAGGCAATCCAGCAGACGGGCAAGGCCCTTCAAGTCCAGCCGATACGAATTCGGAATCGATGGAAATGACAGGCGAAAATTAATTTTATAAATAATACATATCCATTAAAGGAAGTTTTATGTCAGACATTAATGATCTAGTTGGCTTTGCGATTAATAAAAATCCTGTCGATTTCGCTGATGCATTTAACAGTATCGTACAACAGAAAGCTGCCGCAGCACTCGAAGCACATCGCGTTGAGATGGCTCAGTCAATGTACGCATCAGCAGAAGAAAACGAAGATCCGGATGATGTAGGTGAAGATGAATTCGAATTTACAGATGATGACTTTGAAGACATGGATGACGTAGATTTAGACGATCTAGATCTAGACGATCTTGATTTAGATCTAGACGATATCGATTTAGACCTAGAGGGCATCACTGATGAAGACGATTAAGGAACTTTTAGAGGTTTACAAGCCTAAGTCACCAGACGAGCAGAAGTTCGTTGATAAGCACGTTACAATCAAGCACAAGGATCGTAACGGCAACGGTGATGAAGTCTTTAACGCTTCTAACGTAAAGACTATTAAGCGCAAAGAAGAGCGCCATGGATACGATTCTGGTGAAGATGAGAAGGTGTACGAGGAAGTCGAAGAGGTAGACGAGTCGTACGAAGATCTAGCATTCTTTGATGATCTTCTAGAAATGAATCTCGACGAAGATACCTTTACAGATGCTTCACTCGCTCAGCTTCATGTTATGAAGCACAAGCAGTATATGGATAAGCTTGAAAAGAGCTCAAAGATGCACCCTCTTAAGAAGGTTACAGAGCTTAATAAGGCTAAGAAGAAGCTCGATGCTCTTAGAGCAGTTCGTGATCAACTTGTTGCTAAGCACGAAAAGGCTGAAGCAAAGAAGAAGATCAAAGAAGAAGTAGAGATCGAAGAAAAGACTCTCACACCAGCAGAACTAAAGAAGCGCGAAGAAATTGCTAAGGCAATGGAGCGTGAGAATCCTGGTATGGATAAGTCTAAGAAGATGGCTATTGCTACTGCTCAGGCTAAGAAGGTTGCTGAGGGTATCGACGAAGAGATCAAAGGCTGGAAGAACGCAGGTAGCGATATCAGAAAAGCTCGTAGTCGAGCTGCTGACGCTGCTAAAGACGTTAAACTAGTGCGTTTGAAGAAGAATGGTGAAGAGTCTAAGCTTCACGATGCTACATCGCGACATAACTCTGAAGACGAAGCTCGCGCGATGCATACTCGTATGGTCAAACTGAATCCAGGCAGAAGTATTGCGCACAATTTATACGTGGGCGGTAAGTTAGTTGGCCCTCTCAAAGAAGAAGTTGAAGAGATCGAAGAACTATCCCGTGATACTCTAGGTCGTTATTCACAGAAAGCAAAGTCTATTGCTGACAATGAAGGCGGCAAAGATCGTTCGGCCGGCCGTATGATGGCTGGTAAGAAGCGTTGGGGTGGCACTGGTGGTATTGAAGCTGCTAAGGTTCCTGCTACTAACGAAGAAGTCGAAGAGATTGAAGAGCTTTCAAAAGATACGCTATCGCGTTATGCTAATCGTGCACTGAACGATGTGCGTAATGCTAATCAAGCAAAGATTAGATGGCAGCAAGATCCTAAGAAGACATATAGCGGTACTCATCCAAAAACTGGCGAATATGTAACTAAATCTGCTAAAGAAATGGAAGATGAACATACACGTGTAGCTAAGAATCGCGAAAAGGGTGTTCGTAGAGCAGTTGATCGTCTCACTAAGGAAGAAGTAGAAGAACTCGACGAGCTATCCAAGAAGACTCTTGGTTCATACGTAAAGAATGCTCAGGGCACTATTCTTGCTAAGGGCATGGAAATGCAGCAGCAAGTTAATCGTGGTAGCTCAGACTCGGCTCGTCAAAAGACGGCTAAGAAGGTTTCAAATCGCCTGATCGGTGTTAATAAGGCTGTTGATCGTCTCACTAAGGAAGACATTATCAATCGCGCGATTGATCGTTATATGCCAGAAGACGTTGAGATTCGTTCACTAGAAGATCGCCTACTCGACAAGATCGAGCATCTTCCAGAATCACACGCTGCAACTCTTCTAGTTCTATTCAACGAGCTTTCAGAAGATAATCAAAAGACAATGTTAGAGTCAGTTGATACTCAAGAAGGTATTAACTCACTTCTAGACTTTGCAATCCAGAATAGAGGTGAATAATGGCTGTAACTATTCTCTCTAATAAATTAAATACATCTGCTGTAATACACGTTTCAACAGCAAATGCTTCACTAAACGTAGTTGGAAATAGTAGTGTATCTAACGTTGCTATTTCCAACGAAATACTCACCGGCGCATATATTACACAAATTGCATGGGGTTGTGATGGTAATGGGCATATTCAAATAGCACGCGGCGGTAGTATTGTTGCTGTGTTTGATTCCACGGGTTATGTTGATTATGCGGGTAACGGGCTTGCACTAACTGTAGGTCAAAACGCTAATCTCGCAATAAACTTTGTCGGATCATCTAACGCGTATTGTATTTTTGAAGTACAAAAAGTGGGATCCTTTACTAGCTCATACTTCCAAAACTAAGGTTGAATGAAATATGGCCTATGTCGTTATGTCAAACAAACCAAGCGTAAGTGTAAGTTTACATGTCACTAGTAATACGACTATCACTGTACCTGGTAGCTATGGTGTCAGCAACTTATCAGCTCCGGGCGAAACATTAACTGGTGCTTATATTGCGCAAGTACATTGGTCTTGCCCGCCTGGTCAATACCTACGTATAACTCGTAATGGGTTTGTCGTAGGCATATTTGACTCTTCGAGTTATATCGATTTCGCTGGTTGTGGCATGCCTATTACTAAAGCTGCCAATAAAAATATTACGTTTGAGTTTATAGGACCTGGTAATGGGTACTGCATAGTTGAGATGCAAAAGGTGTTTACACCTATTACAACACTAGACCCAGAACCTGATGCGAGTGCATGGGATCCATCAGTACTACTTGCTGGCGGAACATTAGGTGTTTGGTATGACACCACTGATTTAAGTACTATGTATCAAGATACAGGAGGTACAACAGTCATTAATGCCGCTGGTCAGTTGGTGGCTCGTATAAATCCTAAGGCGGGTACATGGGCTCAGCTACAACAGGCAACAATGGCTGCGCAGCCTATTGTACAATTAGATAGTAACTCGAGATATTGTGTATCATTTGATAGTGTGGATGATAAGATGGGGACTTCCGCATTTCCGCAAATGACATCTACAGATGAAGTCACTGTAATAGCAGCTATTAAGTTTAGAACATCAACTCAAGCACCAGACGTGTTTTGCGTTGGCGGTGTAAGTTCGCCAGGTTCGTATGGTATTATAAGAGGTACAGCTACTCAAAATATTTTCACATCTATTAACCGTGGTAGTATCACAACTGCAACGCTTCCTACAACCACTGGTATATACTCTGGTGCTCAGAATCTCGTTGTATCCACTATGGGTAAAATATCATCTGATTACTCTGAAATCTTTGTTAACGGTGTATCAGGTGGTGTAGGTTCAGGTGATATGGGTACTGGTGGCTGGAGAACTAATTTAAACGCCACTATAGGTAGAGCATTTAATCAGAGTATTGATGGTACAGTGTATGGGCTATTTGCAATAAACCGCTTACTTACACCATCTGAGCACACCCAGGCTGTTAACTACTTTAAGAATCTTATGGGGATCTAAGATCATGATGAGCTTAGTTATACTGACAAAACACCGTGACATAGGCAACCGTTTACTAGAACATATAGGTTGTGGACCTGAAAATTTTACCGTTAGCGTGACAAATAACTACTACGGTTTGCATACCTGGGCATCGAGTGGTTTAGTTGAAATTCTTACCCATGATATCGCACCAGATGGTTTTAACCAAGATATGTACGAAACCTTTATGATAGAGTCGATTCTATCATCTAGATCTGATAATAACAACCATTTTGAAGATGTGTTGCAACTCAACGGACTGCAACAGATCTTCACAGATGAATCATGAGTATTATATTTTATAAATAATTTTAAATATTAGGAAGCCTAAGAGATGAAACTCATTACAGAAACACTTGACGAACTACAGTACGTCACAGAAGCAAAAGAAGACGGTTCGAAGAATCTGTATATTGAAGGCATCTTCCTTCAGTCCGCAATTAAGAACCGCAATGGTCGTATGTACCCTGAAGGCGTTATGGACAAAGAAGTCGAACGCTACATGAAGGAAGCTGTCGATACGAAGACTGCGATGGGCGAACTCGGCCATCCAAACGGTCCGCAGATCAACCTTGATCGCGTTTCCCACCGTATCGTTTCCCTTCGTAAGGAAGGTACTGATTATATTGGTAAGGCTATGATCACTAATACCCCAATGGGTAATATTGCGCGTGGTCTTATGGAATCTGGTGCACGTCTTGGCGTTTCGTCACGTGGCATGGGTTCACTTAAGCTCAATAAAGAAGGTGTAAACGAAGTACAGGACGATTTCCGTCTTGCAACTGCAGCTGATATCGTTGCAGATCCTTCAGCACCTAACGCTTGGGTTGATGGCATCATGGAATCCGTTGATTGGGTCTATGATGAGCGTCTTGGTTGGAAGGCTGTACAAATTGCCGAGCAAGCAAAGCGTCAAATTGAAGCAGCCGTTTCCTCTCGTGCACTTGAAGAGAGAAAACTAAAGATTTTCGAAAATTGGCTCGCGAATCTTTCAAAGATTTAATTTTAATAAATAATAAGAAATATTACCTCAAAGGAGTATAATAATGGCAGAGAAGGAAACAATTGAGATTGTTGACAACGACGAGCTTCAAATCGACGAAGCTTCCGCTGCTGACACTCTCAAGCCAGGCGCAGGTTCTGGTGGTACTGAGTCAAAAGCACAAACACTAGCTACATTCACATCACTACTTTCCCAGCTTGGCAAGGAAGATCTTTCAAAGCTCTTCAATGACGTCCAGGCACAGTTTGGTCCTAATAAGGCACCAGGCGCGGTTGATAAGTCAGCTGCTAACCGTTCATCCGTCGACATGAAGCCATCAGCTGCTGTCGGTAAGGGTGCATGGAAGGAAGATGTTGACGAGATGTTCGGTAGCGAAGATCTATCTGAAGAGTTCCGTGAAAAGGCAGAAACTGTTTTTGAAGCAGCTGTCAACACTCGTATGTCTCTTGAAACAGCACGTCTTGAAGAAGAATTTGCTGCTAAGGAAGTAGAACTAGAAGAAGCATTCGAAGTTGCTCTTGAAGAAGAGACAGCAAAGATTCTAGAAGACGTATCAACAAAGCTTGATCAGTATCTTGATTACGTTGTTGAGCAGTGGATGGAAACCAATCAGGTTGCTATCGAAAACGGGCTACGTCTAGACATTGCTGAGAACTTCATGCAGGGTCTACATAACCTATTCGCAGAGCACTACATCACAGTTCCTGATGAGAAGATTGATCTCGTCGCTGAGATGAAGGCTGAAGTAGAAGATCTTAAGGCTAAGCTAAACGAAGCAGTTGATCAGAAGATCGAACTACAGACTGTTATCGACGAAGCAACTAGAGAAGCAACTCTTGAAGATGTTTCTGAAGGTCTAGCTGAAACTCAGATCGAAAAGCTTCGCACACTTGCAGAAGGCATCGAATATTCAGATGCTGCAACATATCGCAAGAAGCTAGAAATCGTCAAGGAATCATATTTCACAGCTAAGAAGTCATCTGCATCAACTGGCCTAATCACCGAAGAAATCGACGGTACAGATGAGATCATTTCTGAAGCAGTTGTTCCAGCAAACATGCAGATGTATGCTAAGGCAATTTCTAAGTCTGTAAAGTAATATTTTTATAAATAAAATAGCTTGAGAAAAAGATAAGCTTTTCAAGGGAGAAGAAAGTAAAATGTCATATCTAGCCGAAGAAATTCAAAACAAGTGGAAGCCAATCCTGGAGCACCAGGACCTTCCAGAAATCAAGGACAGCCACAAGCGCGCTGTAACTGCTCAGGTTCTTGAGAACACTGAAAAGGCAATTACAGAAGCACGTGCAGCTGGCATGAACGGTGGTTTCCTTTCGGAAGCTGCTCCAACCAACGCAACAGGTAGCTCTGTCGATAACTTCGATCCAGTTCTTATCTCACTTGTACGTCGTGCAATGCCAAACCTAGTCGCTTACGACATCTGCGGCGTTCAGCCAATGACTGGTCCAACCGGCCTTATCTTCGCAATGCGCGCACGTTACGACAACCAGACAGGTACAGAAACCTTCTACAATGAAGTTGACACAGGTCAGTCAGCTCGTGGCGGTGCTAACGCATCTGCAACTGCTGCTGGTTACTCAGGTGCTAACACTGTAGGTGGTCAGGATGCTAACATCGGCACTTACCCAGGTACTTCCAACAACGTTGGCGGTAACACCTATAACTTCGCTGGTGGTATCCAGACTTCACTTGCTGAAGGTCTAGGTTCAAACACCACTGCAATCTTCCCAGAGATGGCATTCTCCATCGAGAAGGTTTCAGTAACTGCTAAGAGCCGCGCGCTTAAGGCTGAATACTCACTAGAACTAGCACAGGATCTAAAGGCAATTCACGGCCTAGATGCTGAAACAGAACTTTCAAACATTCTGTCTGCTGAAATTCTAGCTGAAATCAACCGTGAAGTTATCCGTACAGTTGTTTCAACAGCTAAGATCGGCGCTCAGGACGGCACCACAACTGCTGGTGTATTCGACCTCGACACCGACTCAAACGGCCGTTGGTCAGTTGAAAAGTTCAAGGGCCTAATGTTCCAGGTCGAGCGTGAAGCTAACGCAATTGCGAAGGCAACTCGTCGTGGTAAGGGTAACATCATCATCTGTTCGTCAGACGTTGCTTCTGCACTTCAGATGGCTGGTGTTCTTGACTACGCTCCAGCTCTTAACTCAAACAACCTAAACGTTGACGATACTGGTAACACCTTCGCAGGTGTTCTAAACGGTCGCCTACGCGTTTACATCGATCCATATGCTGGTGCAAACTACATGGTCGTAGGTTACAAGGGTTCAAGCGCATTCGACGCTGGTCTCTTCTACTGCCCATACGTTCCACTACAGATGGTTCGCGCTGTCAATCCTGACACCTTCCAGCCAAAGATTGGCTTCAAGACCCGCTACGGCATGGTTGCGAATCCATTCGCTGAAGGTACTGTTGAAGGTCTTGGTGCCCTCACACAGGATTCAAACGTTTACTATCGTCGTATTATCGTTCAGAACCTCATGTAATAATGAGAGTTGGGTTAACCAACCGATAAGAACTGAGAGGGGATTCGAAAGAGTCCCCTCTCTTTTTGTTTACGTCAAATCAAATTGAACGGTCTTTGTTACCTTCAGCTCATCGAACTGAATAACACGATAAGGCTTCTTTGAAGAGTATTTAGAGTTATCTTCATTTTCAATCCAGCGAAGAAGTGCTTCCTTAGTATCGAATTCCGTTATAGTTGGATAGTATGATGTGTGACCCGTATCGTGCTGATCGTAAGGAGCCTCATAATATGAACCTTTATAAATAACTGCGAACTTCATATAACACCCATTGTAATCAGTTGATTTAGTGAATCATTTGCACTAGTATGAAGGATAAATGTACCTTCGCGCTCTTCCCAGAGATGCTTATACTCAGGCCAGTCATCGATCAAAATGTTATGCTTGGCTTCGTGCATATGAACTCGTTTATCGCGACTCCTGCATGTAATCATATGGACATCAGATCCGAACATCTTTACAGCCCAACGCTGCTTCTGTTCTTCAGCCCATCCGCCGCGAGGGCATCCAGTTAGGATTGTAGGATTTAGATGCTGGACAGACTGCCATAAATACATAGCATCGGACATCAGAGGGAGCTTCTCGTAGAAGCCATCATACATAGCCAGTCGCTTCCAGAACTCTTTCTGGCCGTATTGATCTTCGAAGTTCCGGGGATACATTCCTAGGATATCCGTAGCGAGTGCATCGAAGTCGGCGAGTACGCCATCGCAGTCTAAAAACAATTTCATAATACGTCCTTATATAAATACTATATCATCGCAACATAGTTGATTATATAGAACTGAGATAAAAGGTCAAGCTAAAAATGAACGTACAGCAAAATAGTTTAGCACTGCTGAATTATAAGTTTAAGCTTTCACGTACACCAGATGTCGAGTATAGAGCACAGACGGTATCGATACCTGGGTTATCTCTTGGTTCAGTAGATGTAGCTACACCTTTCGGACTACGCGTACCATACCACGGTAATATTCAGTATGATGACTTAACCATATCTTTCTTAGTAGGTGAAGAGTTAAAAGATTATCTCGAAATTCATAACTGGATGAATAATCTCGGTCGACCAGATGAAAATTATAACTATCCTCTAGATCAATATTCAACTGTATCTGATATTAGTGTTCTTATTCTTAACTCAGCTATGAACCCTATTGTTAATGTACGTTTTACTGATGCATATCCAGTAAGTATCTCATCTATTGATTTTGATTCTACATTAACAGAAGTACAGTACGCACAAGCTAATGTAACGTTTAAGTATAATAGATTTTACTTCGATACAATTTAATAGTTGATTTCGCTACAGATTGTTTCTATATTGAATGAAACAACTACTGAAGGTATATCATGAAACTCGAATCGATTTTTGAACTGTGGGATGCAGATAGCCACGTTGATCGCCAGCGACTGGATGAAGAAGCGCTGAAGATTGGTGTCCTGCACGCTAAGTATCATAAAATTTACACCAATGAACGCCTTATACTACGTAAGTATGAAGCTGAACTCAAAGAGCTTAAGCTGCAAAAATTTGAGTTCTATACGCAAGGCCCTACAAAAGAGACTGTTGAGAAAGGATGGCACCTGCCTCCTATTGGCAAGATTCTAAAGGCTGATGCTAGTACATACGTTGACGCAGATAAAGACATTATCAATCTTTCACTGAAGATCGGTATTCAACACGAGAAGATTGGGCTACTAGAGTCCATTATTAAAACTCTACAGAATAGAGGCTACAACATTCGTGCTGCTATCGACTATATTAAGTTCACAAGCGGGGGCTAATGGCTGACGTACATTTAGAATATATTAATGCAGCTCAGCTGCGCATAAGAACCGAGCCAGGTATTCTGATGGAGATGTCAGACTACTTTACGTTCTTTGCTGAGAATTATAAATTCCATCCCAAGTACAAGGCAAGAATGTGGGATGGAAAGCTGCGTCTTATTAACAGACTAACTGCGCAATGTTACGCTGGTCTCGCTCTGCGTATTAAGAAGTTCTGTGACTCACGGGATTACTCGCTTTCGTGGGATAGTGAGCTTGATTATGATAACGTTTCCCGCAATGAAGTTATTGAGCATCTCAAGTCGCTCAATCTACCTGATTGGCTAGAGATTCGTGACTATCAAGTTGAGTCAATTACAAAGTGTCTACGTTCACGCCGTAGAACTCTTATCTCGCCAACATCATCTGGTAAGTCGTTCATGATTTATGCCATTCTTCAGTGGTATAAAAAGAAGACGCTTATCATAGTACCAACTATTGGTCTCGTCCGTCAGATGCAGTCTGACTTTGAATCTTACGGGTTCAAGGGCGTGATTGATACATCCATGGGAGGTTTATTAAAAGACAATGATATCCCAGCTGATATTGTTATCACTACCTGGCAGTCGCTCGACAATGGTAAAAAGAAAATGCCGAAAGCCTGGTTCGACCAGTTCTCTGTTGTATTCGGTGACGAAGCACACGGGGCTAAAGCTACCACACTCATCAACATCTTCACTAACATGGAGAATACGCACTACAGGTTTGGTACGACCGGAACACTCCCAGATAGTACGCTAGCACAACATACTATTGAAGGTCTTTTTGGAGCTCAATACCAATCAACAACAACCAGAGAGTTGATTGATGATGGTCACGCTGCTAATATTAAGATCAAGTGTATCATTCTTCGCTACCCTGATGATGTACGTAAAGAGTTCATGAAGGAAGTAAAGGATAAGCGTACTGGTAAGACTCGTAGAAAGACGTACGCTGAAGAGATCGATTTCATTATCGATTACTTAAAGCGTAATGACTTCATTAAGAACTTGACATTATCACTAGAAGGTAATAAGCTAGTCTTCTTCCGTCTTACAAGCCATGGCGAAACAATCTACAATACGCTTTCTGAACACTCAAACGCTTTCTACATTGATGGTAGTGTTAAGGGTGAGCAACGTGAACAGATTCGTAAAGCTATCGAAGATGAAGAGAATGCGATTCTAGTAGCATCTCTCGGTACAACATCTACCGGCGTTTCTATTAACAAGCTGCATCACATGATCGCAGCATCGCCATCGAAATCAAAGATCAAGGTGCTTCAGTCCATTGGTCGTATGCTACGTCAGCATGATGAAAAGTCGCACGCTATTCTCTATGACTTAGTCGATGATCTTTCATATGGCAAGAAGAAAAACTTTACGCTGCAGCACTTCGAAGAGCGCACAAAGATCTATGATAAAGAAAAGTTTGACTACAAGATTTACACAGTGAGTATAAAATGATTGTAATTTTAAAACTAAAGACTGGCGAGAATATTATCGGTAGTGTAGAAGAAAACGCGTTCAAGTATTCAGCATTACGGATTACTGATCCTATGGCTATTGAGCGCGATGAGGATGGTATGAAACTGAGAGATTGTTTAATGCTTTCAGCGGATAATGTGTGGCCTTTAAATACTATTGATATTATAACATATTATACGCCGCTGCCCACTCTTGTTGATTACTACATTAAAGCGCTGACGTATAGTAAATTGTATACAAAGCCATTAGCCTCTGAGCAGATGAAGTATGCAATGCAAGATCTCGAAGAAGCCATTAGAGCTTGCGAAGACGCCGAAAGCAATCTAACAAATACGCTTATACGTGCTTCTGGCTCAAGCACTTTACAATAAAGGAACGTTATGTCTAACCATTACGTTGATAACAAACGTCTCTATACAGAGATGATTAAATACATTAATGAATATAACGACGCCAAAGAGAAGGGCAGAACTCCTCCTAAAGCGAGCGAGTATATTGGCCATTGTATCTGGATGATTGCTAATAGGCTCTCAACCAATAGAAACTTTATCGGTTATACTTACCGTGAAGAGATGATTGGCGACGCTATTGAGAACTGCTTACGCTATCTTCATAACTTCAATCCGGATAAGTCAAATAATCCGTTTGCTTATTTCACACAGATTATGTACTACGCGTTCCTTAGACGTATTGAAAAAGAAAAGAAGCAGTCTTATATTAAGTATAAGTCGATGGAAAATTCTATCGCAATGAACACTCTCGTTGAGATGTCGCCTGATGATGCATCGCATTTTCAGGCTGTTGTTGTTACTATGGATTATGATAAGCTTGCTAATCTCTCCGAGAAATACGAAACAAAACAAACCGCTAAGAAGTCTGCTAAAAAGACCGGCGTAGAGAAATTTATTGGAGAGGACGATGAGCAGATTTAATTCTGTCCCCGTTATAGTTCAACAAATAGTTGAATCTATGAAGAGTAAGAATACCCCTGAGCATGTACGCTTTAATCAAGCGCAAGTTGTTGATACCGTAAGAGAATACTGCGAAAAAGCTCTAAATGAGTGGAACAAAGAGCAGAATAAAAAGGATCTTACAAGACGCCGTTAAGGATTATATTATGAGAATTGGTTTACTAGGTGATACACACTTTGGTGCTAGAAACGATAATCTTGCTTTCCATGATTACTTTGAACGTTTTTACACCGATGTGTTCTTCCCATACCTAGAAAAGAATAACATTGATACAATCGTACAATTCGGCGATCTGTTTGATCGCCGAAAGTATGTTAACTTCGTAACACTATCAAAGTCGCGCGAATACTTCTTCGATAAGCTTCGTGATAAAGGTATCACGATGCATGTGTTTGTGGGCAACCATGATACGTTCTACAAGAACACAAACGATGTTAACTCACCTGATCTGCTACTAAATGATTATCCAAACGTACACGTTTATAGTCATCCGCGTAATTGGGAGATAGGTGGTACAACCATCGCGCTACTACCATGGGTATGTTCTGGTAACTACAATACAAGTCTACAGTTTATCGAGAACACCAATGCGCAAATCCTATTTGGTCATCTTGAGCTTGCTGGCTTTGAAATGCATCGTGGTACTTTTAATGACCACGGTATGGATACTAAGCTATTTGACAAGTTCGATCTAGTTTGCTCAGGCCATTATCATCACAAGTCATCGCGCGGTAATATCAACTACCTCGGCACTCCTTATGAAATGACTTGGTCAGACTTCCAAGATCCACGCGGCTTCCATATTCTGGATACTGATACTCGTGAACTAGAATTCATTCAGAATCCACATCGTATGTTCAATAAGATTCATTACGACGATTCGAATAAGACAATGGATGAAGTTCTAGATGTTGATCTAGAGATGTATCGTAATACCTTTGTTAAGGTTGTGGTGCACAACAAGACGAATCCGTACTGGTTCGATATGTTTGTTACTAAGCTTGAAAAGAATGGTGTTGTCGATATTCAGGTAGTTGAGGATCATCTCAACCTAAACCTAGAAGATGACTCAGACATTATTGATGAAGCTGAGGATACACTTACAATCCTGCGTAAGGTTATTGATAGTATTGATACAAATGTATCTAAAAAAGAGCTGGATAATTTCCTCACAACCCTCTATAATGAAGCATTACACGTGGAGTGACATATGACATTTGATGAATGGTTTAATGAGCTAGAAGTATTCTCCATGCGTGGTGAGCGGTTCCTTAACGATCTTGATCATCACGTAGAAGGGTCTGAGGGATCAAACAAGCGTATGATTGAGTGGTTGAGAGCTGCTTATAAGGTCGGTTTAGAGCAGGGTAAATCTGAATGATTGTATTTAAGAAACTTCGATACCAAAATATTCTATCTACTGGTAATCAGTTTACCGAGCTTGATCTTAATAGGTCAAGCTCGACACTTGTTGTTGGTGAGAACGGTGCTGGTAAGTCTACCTTCATTGAAGCACTGACGTTTGCTCTATACGGTAAGCCTTTTCGTAATATCAATAAGCCACAGCTAATGAACGCCATTACGGGTAAGAATCTCCTAGTAGAGCTAGAGTTCGATATCGGTAAGAAGGAGTATATGGTTCGTCGTGGTATGAAGCCTAACATCTTTGAGATCTGGCTTAACGGCGAAATGATGAACCAGAATGCTGGCGCGCGTGACTATCAAGAGTTCCTCGAGAAGAACATCCTGAAGCTGAACTTCAAGTCGTTCAGTCAGATTGTTGTTCTCGGCTCAGCTAATTATGTTCCTTTCATGCAGCTACCAGCCATGCAGCGTCGTTCTGTTGTAGAAGATCTACTCGATATTCAGATCTTCTCAATTATGAACTCACTGCTTAAGGATAAGGCTGCTCAGAATAAATCTGATATCACTGATGTTGAGTATCAAATTGATCTATGTGAACAGAAGATTGAACTTCACTCAAAGCATATCGATGCGCTTCGTGCTAATAACGATGATCTAATTACTCAAAAAGAGCAAAAGATTGCTGAGCACGAAATCACTGTACAAGAGCTTGAGGCTGATTGTTGCACTTTGAATGTGAATATTCAAGGGCTGCTTTCTCAGATTGAAGATCATGAGAAGGTTGTAATGCGTAAGACTAAGCTAGTTCAGATGGAGTCTTCATTAGAGGATCGCATTCGTAAGCTTAACAAAGAGATTCAATTCTTCCATGATCATGAGAACTGCCCAACGTGTAAGCAGGGAATTGATCATGATTTTAGAAATGATACTATTACAAAGCGTCAGCAGAAGACTACGGAAGTAAATGAAGCGCTATCAAAGCTTGAAACAGAGATTGCGGCTGCTAATACCCGCATTGAAGAGATTAATGCGCTCAATAAGCAGATCACATCGCTGAATAATAAGATTACGGATAATAACCAGCAGATTGGTTTCTCTCAGCGTTACATTCGCGACCTAAATAAAGAGATCGATGGATTACGCGAGCAGGCTAATAAGATTGCAACTGAATCAGAAGATACTTCGAAGTTCATTGAAGAGCTCAACAATCATAAGAGACAAAAAGAAACTCTTTCACGACAGAAGTCTGTATTAGATGTTGCTTCGCACCTGCTAAAGGATACTGGTATTAAGACCAAGATCATTAAGCAGTATGTTCCTATTATGAACAAGCTAATCAACAAGTATCTAGCCGCTATGGACTTCTTCGTCAATTTTGAACTAGATGAACAATTTAATGAAACTATCAAATCGCGTTTCAGAGATGATTTCTCATATGCCTCTTTCTCCGAGGGTGAGAAGATGCGTATTGATCTTGCTCTTATGTTTACCTGGCGGGCTATTGCTAAGCTTCGTAATAGCGCTAGTACTAATCTGCTTATCATGGATGAAGTCTTCGACTCGTCTCTAGACTCAGCAGGTACAGAAGAGTTTCTAAAGATCCTAGAATCACTAACAGCTGACTCAAACGTCTTTATTATCTCACATAAAGGCGATCAGCTCTTTGATAAGTTCCATTCGATTATCAAATTTGAAAAGCACGCTAACTTCTCGAGGATTGCACAATGAGCGTAGGTAGATATAACCACTGGTTCTGGAACAGTCGTTTCATGATCAAGTTTTCACAGCAAGTATCATATTTTAGCTCCTGGTTATGGCACAAGATGTACTCAGGTGCTGGTAGATGAAAGTAATTAACTTATGGGGCGCTCCAGGCGTCGGTAAATCAACAGTAGCTGCTGGCCTCTTCTATAAGATGAAGGTCGCTGGCTATAAGGTCGAGCTTGTAACTGAATACGCTAAAGATGTTGTCTGGGACAATCGTAGCGATCTTCTAAGAGATCAGCTCTATCTTCTTGCAAAGCAAAATCGTAGACTAGAACGTCTAAGAGATAAGGTGGATTGGTGTATTACTGATTCGCCTATCCTTTTAGTTCTTGCATATATGCCAGAAAATTACTATAAGAGTTTTAACGACTTAGCTAATGACGTGTGGAATACATACAACAACTATAACTTCTTGCTGACTCGCAGTCACGAATATAAGCAAGATGGCCGAGTTCAAACAGAAGCTCAATCGCACGAAGTTGATGTAAAGATCAATAAGATCCTAGCTGACTATAGTGTCTACCATGAAAGAGCTGGTAGTAGTGATGCAGCTGACTATATCTTTGAAAGACTCCAACAGTATGAAATATGAACTAGTGGATTGTAATGATCCTGTATTAAGAGAACCAACACCGCAGTTTGACTTTACTAACCCGCCAGTAGATCCTTTAGATCTGGTTTCCGATCTAGCTGAAACGATGCTTACTAATGGTGGTGTTGGTATTGCTGCTAATCAATGCGGTCTTCCGTATCGCGTATTTGTAATGAACGCAGCTGAGCTCATTCCATGCTTTAATCCGCGTATCGTCGACTCTTCATCTGAAGAAATCTATCTTGAAGAGGGCTGCCTATCCTATCCAGAGCTCTTTGTTAAGGTAAAGCGGCCTCGTCGTATTAAGGTTCGCTACACTGAGCCTAATGGTAATGTAGTTACACGAGTATTTGAAGGTATGACTGCTCGTGTATTTCAGCATGAATTAGACCATCTCGATGGCCTTGCGCATATAAATAGAGCAAGCCGAATTCATCTAGACCAGGCTCGCAAGCGTCAGAAGCTTGCTATTCGTCGTAAGAAGTAGTGCCCATGGCGAGGGACATTATTTTATAAATAGTGTACCACCCCATGGAGAACTGTAATGGATAGAGTTACAAAGCGCCGTAAGAATACAAATATTAAGTCAAAGTTTGGTATAAATGTTAACCAATACCAGCTTATGCTCAAAGAGCAAAACGGCGCATGTTATATTTGTAAAACGCATGAAACGCGTGATTTAGCAATCGATCACTGTCATGCAACCGGTAAAGTACGCGGATTGCTATGCTCAAAATGTAATACAGCTCTTGGTTTACTAAAAGATGATATAGAGCTCTTTGATCGAGCTAAAGAGTATTTACAGAGAGAATATACCGTACCAGCTGCAGAAGACTTTAACGAGTATATCGCGCATAATATGCGCGCTCGTTGGAGAGTTAAAGTTAAAACACCTGAGTGTAATTTTACCTCTATTGCAGCTGCAGCTACATACTACAACGTTAATGAAGCTACCATACATGGATGGCTAGGACGTTTAAAGCGACATCCTCATTTGAAGAAAGATGGGTGGGAATACGAAAAAGTATTTGCATCTGAAGAGGATATAATATAACTTGTGAGGTGCCCTTCCACCTCTATAAAACTAGGAAACAAAAAATGACAAATAAACTCCATACCTTCTCTGAGATTTTCTATTCAGTGCAAGGCGAAGGAATGTACACTGGCGTACCTACTGCATGGCTACGCTTCTTTATGTGTAATCTACAATGCAACGGATTCGGCCAAAAGGATCCAACAGACGAATCAACCTACGAACTACCTTATAAGGACTTCGATGCTAGCTCAGTAAAGAGTATCGAAGAAATGCCTGTATGGAAGTTTGGTTGCGATTCATCTTACTCATGGGCTGCTAAGTTTAAGCATCTGCAGTATAAGAAGACAGCTTCGGAGATCTGCGATGATATACAGAACTCTCTGAAGAACGAATACAACCCTGAAGGTCTATTCCTCCATCCATATTCAAATCAAGAACAGCACATGTGCTTTACTGGCGGTGAGCCTCTCATGCCACATGCCCAAGCTGCTGTTATCGACATTCTACGCGAGTTTAAGGCTCGCGATAATATGCCGCTCTATGTTACATTTGAAACAAATGGTACACAGACTCTCACTGATGAGTTTATTAACTTCTTCAATACTGAGTGTTGGGATACTGAAGTGTTCTTCTCTGTTTCACCTAAGCTCTTTACTGTATCTGGTGAGAAGGCTGAAAAGGCTATTAAGCCTGAAGTTGTGTATCAGTACATGAATATCGACAACGCTACTGGTCAGATCAAGCCTGTTGTTGGCGGTGCAGCTCATCAGTGGGAAGAGCTTGATGGTGTTATTGAGAAGTTCCGCGAGTGCGGTGTTTACTGGCCTGTATGGGTAATGCCTGTCGGTGCAACCGAAGAAGGCCAGGCTGGCGAATATGGTTCACATGCATCAGCTGGTAAGGTAGCAGAGATGGCTTATAAGCGTGGGTATAATGTATCATCACGCGTTCATGTCTATCTCTGGGGCAACCTCATCGGAGTCTAAAATGGATAGAGATCTCGAAACAGCTCAGTGGATGTTGACGCAAGGTTATATAATGGATGCTGAGCTGTTTCGAGTAGCAGCTGAAATAAAGCGAGTTCGCGAACGCAATGAGCGTCTAGAAGCGATAGGTAATTTAAAGAAGGAAGAAGAATGAGTACTGTAGATGCGACCACTATTATTGATTATACTCATAGTGATTTTTGTGATGGTGTCGAAGGGATCGCGAAACAGGTAGCTGAGTCAGAATTTAAGCCTGACTATATTGTAGGTATTGTACGTGGTGGCGCTATCCCTGCAACTTACCTATCACATAAGCTTAAGATTCCTGTAGTTATGGTTCATTGGAATACACGCGACACGTTTGATAATATCTCAAACGAATCGAACTGCTGGATTCCAGAAGATCTACATGCTGGTAAAAAGGTATTAATTGTTGACGATATTGTTGATGGTGGCGACACTATTAGAGAACTATTAAACGATTGGTACACTTCTACTCGCAGTATGGGTGAATTACCAGTTGATAATTATCGCGTAGCAGCTATGTATTATAATACATCTCAAGATGTTACTGTTGATTACTACCATCGCACTATCGATCGTAATGTTGATAAGCGTTGGGTAGTATTCCCGTGGGAAGCATGATATATCCACTATACTCTCGTAGTATACATGATATAGCATAGAGGACTACTGCTTCATCCCTCTTTAAATATTCTGCAGCTCTATTATAACCAATAGAGGATTTAAGTAAATGAGAACATACAAGTATACATCCACGAAGGAATATCATGATGCATTTCCTTGTGCGTATCGTCAGTGGCGAGCAGACTCCCACTGCAACCTAATTCATGGTTATTCATTCTCCATGAAGTTCTTTTTCGGTACAGATGATCTAGACGTACGCAACTGGGCTGCTGACTATGGCGGCCTTAAGGAGCTTAAGTCATTCCTAGAAGATCTGTTCGATCATACTCTACTCGTCTCTAAGGACGATCCGGAGTTCGAGACCTTTAAGCTACTCGAAGAGAAGAAGCTAGCAAAGCTAACTGTACTTCCTAAGGTTGGTTGTGAAGGTCTTTCTGACATGCTTTACAAGTATGTCAATGGTGTTTATATTCCAGATATGTGGGGCAAGTCAGAAGCTGAACGTCTGTGGTGCTATCGTATTGAAGTACGCGAGACTCAGTCTAACATGGCTTTCCGCGAAGGTCATCGCGAAGATGGCGAAGATCTATTTGATGGTTTTGAGTAATGGCTAAACCATTCCCTGCACTATGTAGAGATTGTCAGTGGTCACGTGCTGAAGAAGGTCGAGAGTGGTCTCTTCGGTGCGTGCACCCTGTTATTAACGCGAATGATTCATGGGCGCTATCACGTGGTAATGGTGAATATGGATCAGATGCACAGCGTGAACGATCCAAGAAAGGATGGTTCGCTAAATGTGGCATGAAAGGTAAATTATGGAAACGGAAATGAAGCATCCAGATGCAAAGAAGCATCTGATTGTCAGCTTGGTTAAGAGTGCAGTTCGTATTGGCGGATGTATTTTAGCAGTAACAACTGCAGACGCGCAGCATGCTGTATTTGTACTGGCAGTTGCAATGGGCCTCGCTGAAGTTATCGGGGTTTACGAAGAACTAGTGTAAGTGCGCACTTCTCCATTCCACGCACTATAAAATTGAACTGAAGGAACTAAAATGAAACTAAGTGAAGTAATTCGTCAGAATATGATCAAGGACGGCAAGCGTTTTTGGGCTGGTGATAACGTATCGGAGTACGTAGGTAAACACATTCCAGATCTAATCGAAGAAGCTACTGTTGCGTTCGAAGAAGTGCTTGATGCTCTTCTTATCGATCGTAAGAACGATCCTAATTCAATGGGCACGGCTCGTCGTCTAGCTAAGATGTATTTCTACGAGATTATGTCGGGTCGCTATGAAGAAGCGCCAGCTGCTACTGCTTTTCCTAATGACTCAGCAGATCGTTATACTGGTATGCTTGTAGTGCGTTCGGAATTGAAGTCAATGTGCTCACACCACCATCAACCTGTCACAGGTGTCGCCTACATCGGCATTATCCCCAGTCATAAGGTTATTGGTCTCTCAAAGTATACCCGAATCGCTCAGTGGTGCGCTCGCCGTGGTACACTACAAGAAGAGCTCTGTAATGATATTGCTCGCGAGATCTCTAAGGCTACTGTGTCAACAAACGTTGCTGTATATATCCAAGCAACTCACGGTTGTTGTGAGAATCGCGGAATCGGCGCTCATTCATCGCTGACTCAGACGACTGTTCTACGCGGTCAGTTTAATGATGCAGATGTGAAGAAGGAATTCTTCGATAACATCAACCTCCAGCAGCAGTTTGCTCCTCGGTAATTTTTGAAAATAACAGTTGCTTTCCTCTTCACTCTATGTTATAAGAAGATATAGAGTGAAGAGGAAGAGAGATATATGACCCCGATCAAGCTTTCCGCGTTCCGTGACCAGGGTGGTAAGATCCGTGTTAACGATGAATTCGTTGTTACTTCGATCGATATGTCTGAGCTGTGCTATCTGATCAAGTGGAATCAGAACTGCATTCCTTCCAGCTTCGCGATCGAAGGTAAGGAATCTACCGTTGAAGTCTATGCGCAGAGTCGCGAAATGTACGAAGGCGAAGTTCGTTCTTGGCGCTATCTCTCGATGAAGCCGGTACGCACCCGTGACGGTGATCGCCTCGTTTCTATTACTGTTTTTAACGACTGAGGATATAATGACTGACGAATACCTTGAACTGACCGCTGACGAAGCTCTTGCAATCTTCACCTCGACAGGTGAGTTTGTATGGCGTCTTCGTTCTTTCAGCGATACAGATCTCTTCTACACGCTCAATCCTACAATTCAAGAAATTATGCTTGAAGCTATTGAACGTCAGACAGCCATCTATGAAAAGGTATCTATGTACCTGGAAAAGCATGGCGTTCCTGCAATGAAGCTCTTTGACTACGACACCAAGGTACTTAATCCTAAGGGAGGCATCTAATGGCTGCTGATCTCACTCAATACGTGCAGAAGGTATGGCTGGCTCAAGGGCTCGTTTCGAAGAAGGCAGCGATGGTCGATCTAATCAACGCCAGCCACGCTAAGGCTGATACTAAGCGTTTGTTTACTGCTAAGGTCAATATTGAGCGTAATCCGAATCGTCTGGATACGCTTGCATCCAACTATGCAATGTCTGGTGAGGGGATGAAGGTACGATGACCTGGTACGAGAACGCTGAAGGCCGTTATGGTGCTAATGGCCGCAAGGGCGACCTTGGCGAAGCACTTGTTAAGCAGTATTGTGAAGATAATGGTCTTGTTCATGAAGACAAGCAGGATCGTCACAGCCAGGTTGTGCTTAAGATTGACTGCATCATTGAAGGTAACACTGTCGATGTTAAGACGAATGCCTATAAGGGCTACCTTTGTGTAGAAATTGCGAAACGCAATGGTAGAAATGGCTGGATCTATACAACCACCGCAGATGAGATTTACGGGGTTGATTTAGATCAGAAAGAAATCTACAAGTATAATGTCGAAGACATGCAGGACTATGTCCAAAAGAACATGCGTCGAGCCAAGCAGAACAAGTTCGGCGATACTATTTTATGGGTACCGAAGGGTACATCAATTATTGAAAGGCTACAATGAGAATAGCACATGAAGCACCACTAACCATCTTTGATAAAGTACAGAGCGTAACCGATTATGATTACGCTCTTGTCCACATGTTCGAAGACAATCAAACATATCTAGATAAGTTCTTATCAGCTAGTGCTAAGGGTCGTCATGTTATTCTTGACAACTCTGTATTCGAGCTAGAAGAAGCGTTCGATTCAGATCGCTTTCTGTATTGGATCAATAAGACACATCCTACAGAATATATTATTCCTGACGTGCTAGAAGATTCAGCTGGTACTGTGCAGCGTCTCGGTGAATGGCTAGCACTATATCAGCCACAAGTTAAGACTAACAGTAAGACGATCGGTGTTATTCAGGGTACTGACTTTGATGACATCGTATGGTGCTATAATGCCATTGCACCTAAGGTCGACAAGGTCGCTATCTCTTTTGATTACTCTTTCATGTGCCCTGAGAAGAACTATACACCAGCAACACGCTGCGAAGTCTTCATGCGAGGCCGTCAGAAGCTAATCACTGATCTGCTTAAGTATAATGTCATCGATCAATCAAAGCCGCATCACCTACTAGGCTGCTTCCTACCTCAGGAATTTATCGCTTATAAGGACTATAAGTGGGTCGATACAATCGATACATCTAATCCTGTCGTGCACGGTATTAACGGCATCTCATATGAGCCTTACGGTCTACGTGAGAAGGTTAAGACTAAGCTTATCGACTACATGGATGAAGAGTTGACTCCAGAACAGATTCATACTATCATGACAAACATCACAAAGTTTAAGGAATTCTGCGTATGAAGTGGGTAGCCATGTTTAGTCAGTCGGGTAGCGAGATTTATAATCTTTCTGCTCGGCTTGGCCGAGCACCAGACTATATTATCACGAACAACGATAAGCGCGATACCTGGCATCCTGGTCTAGAAGATCTCAGCGCATCGATGATCATTGGTAAGCATAGTGAGCTCATGGAACTGATGAGAGTGATGCCTACAGATGCTCTCGTGACTCTACATGGCTACCTTCGCATCCTTCCAGCTGATATTGTCGAGCGTTTCGAAATCATCAACGGCCATCCTGGTGATGTTGTACTCTATCCTGAGCTCAAGGGCAAGGATCCTCAGGCTAAGGCTATTGAGCTAGGACTCGAATCTACTGGTGTTGTACTACATAAGGTCATCACTGAAGTAGATGCAGGTGATATTATCAAGTATGATCGACGCTTTATTCATGCTGGTGTTAACACTGAACAGTTGATTTTAGATCTAAAGGCACTACAATTAGATCTATGGTCTGAACTACTTAGGGAACGTATATGAAAATTGGCATTAGTGGAGCTCAGAGTGTCGGTAAGACTACTCTGCTAAATGCTCTTCGATCAGAAAGATGCTTTGCTCATTATGAAGTACGTAACGAAGTTACACGTACTGTTAAGAGCTATGGCATCAATATTAATGAAGATGGCTCTGACGTAAGTCAGACACTAATCATGAAAGAACATATCTTTAACCTGGTTATGTTTGATAACATGATTACAGATCGTACAGCACTCGATGGTGTTGTTTATACGCATTGGCTGTATGATCAGAAGAGTGTATCTGAACAGTGTATGGATGAAGCATTGCGTGTATTCCGTAAGACTATTAAGATGTACGATTATATGTTCTACATTCGTCCAGAATTCCCTATTGAGGATGATGGCGTTCGTTCTGCTAGTGCACAATGGCAGCGTGAGATTGTAGAGCTGTTTGAATACTACATTAAGACATTTCAGCTTGATGTGGTAATTGTTTCCGGCTCGGTACGTGAACGAGTCAATACTATTCTAAAGACTATCGGAGAAATTGAATGAAGAATATTGAAGATATTGCTTCCGTCCACCTAGGTAAGGCAGGTGATGGTAGCGTTGTAAAGCCTTACGTTACTCCGGATGAAGTCGATCCCAGCCTTTTGGTTGGTGTACCTCGCGTACTCAATCGTACCGCATACGAAATTGATGAACAGAACCTTCCGTTCTATGGTAAGGATACCTGGAACTGTTATGAGTTCTCTACTCTGACTGATAACGGTTTTCCTGTATCAGGTCTGCTTCGTATTGTATATCCTTCTGACTCAGTGTGCATCGTCGAGTCAAAGTCCCTCAAGCTATATCTCAACTCCTTCAACATGATGAAGAATGGTGCAACCATCGAAGAAGTTGTTAACAATGTTGAAGATCGCATCTTTAAGGATCTCACCCCTGTTCTCGGTACCGATTGGCTTGATATCGGCCTGACCTTCGAAGATAGCGATACTCGTAAGCCTATCGCAGGTGACTTTATACAGATCGAAAAGTATGTAGATCCAACTCAGATCTCGTTCGAACACTTCAACGAATCACCAGACATCCTCGATGTCGTCGATACAACTGATGGTCATGTTAAGCAGTGGCGCTCGTCTGTGCTACGCTCTAACTGCCGTGTTACTAACCAGCCTGACTGGGGTGACGTTTATATCGCTATCAAGGGCGATAAGCAGGTAACTGCTGAATCACTACTTCAGTATGTCGTCTCTATGCGTAAGGAAAATCACTTCCACGAAGAGATTGCTGAATGCATCTACAAGCGTCTATACGACCTACTACAGCCTGAAGAGCTCTTTGTAGCATGTCTCTATACTCGCCGTGGTGGTATTGATATTAACCCTGCTCGAGCAAACAACCTGGACGTATTCTATAAGTACGCATCCGGACTTGCCGATCCTTGGGCTAACAACTTCAAGACACTGAGACAGTAATATGGCGAGAGATAGAAATGTTCAGGGCGTCATAGATCAGCTTGAATCTAGATGCGAAATGGGCTATAAGAAATATGGTGTTACTACCGAGCGTAACGACTTAGATCTGCTTCAATGGTTACAACACTTGCAAGAAGAACTAATGGATGCAGCTGTTTATATTGAGCGCATCAAAAGCGAGGTTAATAATGAATCTGAATCAAGCCCTAGAATCCCTTCCCGATTCTAATAAGAACGTAGTAGCAGTGTTATCGGGGGGACTCGATAGCACTGTTATGACTCATCTACTAACTGTCAAGTATGGAGCAGATCGTGTATTCGCTCTTTCATACGATTATGGTCAAAAGCAGAGAGTTGAACTCGAGAAGGCTGCTACGACTTGCGCTGAGCTGGGTGTTCAGCATACTATCCTGGACCTTAGCATTCTCGGTGATATTGTACGGAATGTATCTGCTAATATTGGCGGTACTGATGTCGCAATGCCAACCATCCGAGACGTGCTGGGTGACCCACAGCCAAAGACCTATGTACCGTTCCGTAACATGATTCTTAACTCGCTAGCTTTCTCATTTGCAGAAGCTAACGATGCAAGCCATGTGTTTACTGGTCTACAGGTACATGACGAGTACGGCTACTGGGATACCACTCAGAAGTTCGTAGACACGATGAATGCTGTAGCTGATCAGAATCGTACTCATAAGGTACGTCTAGAAGCTCCATTCTCACTACTATCCAAGTATCATGAGATTGAGATCATGAAGGAACTCGGACGCGTAGATGGACTAGCTTCAACACTCACCTGTTACAATCCAAACGAGCAAGGCGAGTCGTGCGGTGAATGTCCATCATGCTCAGAACGTATCATGAACTTCGCTAAGGCTAATGTAGTAGACCCTGTACCTTATTCCAAGAATATTCCATGGTCTGAGCTCATCGAGAAGTTTACAGGATTACGCTGATGTGTGCAATCGTAGGTTCATTTGATACAAATAAGCTACGGGAACTGGCAGTGCTGAACTCCTATCGGGGTCAGCACTCCCACTCTATTGCTTACTATAATGTTGCAGAAAAGACTCTAACTGTTACACAAAATCTCGGTGATCTGCCTCTAGATGAGATAAATATACCAGAAGGCCATTACGGCATCTGTCATATTCAAGCACCGACGACAGAAGCAAAAGACCGTAGCTCCATTCACCCTGCATCTCTTTACGATGGTCAAGCCATCCATGCTCTGTGGCATAATGGAATTGTCAAGGACAGCTCTGTACAGAAGCTTAAAGAAGAGCTGAACTCACCGCAGTCGACATGGGATACAGAGCTCATCTTACGTAAGGTTGCAACAACTGGATCGCCAGATAAGATTGACGGTACGTTCAGTTGCTTATGGTTTAAGCCATACGAATACGGGCGCGGCGATCTAATTCTTTTCCGTAATGAGATCTCTCCGATGTTCATCGATAATGATATGAACATCTCTTCAACTAAATTTGAAAATAGTACTAGCACTAAAGCTAACTATATGTTAAAAATGGATTTTACAGATAATACACTTCATCCTGTTGGTGTATTTGAGACTGTAGAAAATCCATACTTCTTTTGGGATTAATAGGTGAAATATGAATACTAATTTTGAACGTATCAAGGATTGGTCGGATGAGCGTCTAATCACTCAGAACGAGCCAGATCGTAATGGCTTCTTGGCCATGATTGTCGAAGAGCTCGGCGAGTTTCTAGAAGCAAAGACCGTCGAAGGTCGTATCGATGCCATGGCAGACATCATTGTGTTCGCTTATGGTGAGATCGCCAAGTATGGATATCATGGCGATAAGGTCATGAATGAAGTTATCAAGGAAATCTCTTCACGTACTGGTGCCTATAATCCTGATACTAAGAAGTGGCAGAAGTTTACCGACGACGAAGCTAAGGCTAAGTGGTATACCGCCGACTTCACTAATTGCAAGCTATAAGGATAAAATATGGGTATTGAAATTAAGGTTCCTATCGAGAAGCTGCGCGATCGAAAACTATTCGTAGCAGCTCCTATGTACGGCGGACAGTGTGCAGGTATGTTCGCGCGTTCAGTTGCAGATCTTTCTGCACTCTGCACCCATTACGGCATTCAGGTTCGTTTCTACTTTATGTTTAACGAGTCACTAATTACTCGCGCTCGTAACTATTGTGCTGATGAATTCCTTCGCTCCGGTGACACTCACCTGATGTTCATTGACTCCGATATCGGATTTAATGCTAACGACGTCATTGCACTGATGGCACTACAGTCAGAAAATCCTGAAGAGGACGAATATGACATTCTAGCTGGACCATATCCTAAGAAGTGTATCTCATGGGAAAAGATCAAGACAGCAGTTGATAAGGGCTTCGCTGACGAAGATCCTCAAACACTCGAGAAGTATGTAGGTGACTACGTCTTTAACCCTGCTGGTAATCAGACCGCCATTCCTCTCGATCGTCCTGTAGAAGTTCTTGAAGCTGGTACTGGCTTTATGATGATCCGTCGTAACACGTTCGAAAAGTTTATGGAAGCGTATCCACAGCAGTCATATAAGCCTGACCATGTACGCACTGAACACTTCGATGGCTCACGCGAGATCTTTGCGTTCTTCGATACTCCAATCGATGGCAAGCGTGCAAATATTAATGCAGAGCTTCGTGCATATCTAGAAAAGAACCCTGGAGCTTCACACGAAGAAATTATAAACTTCGTTACAGATCCAAACAATGGCGTTATCAAGGACTACTCGAAGCGTTATCTATCTGAAGACTACATGTTCTGTCAGT
>JACCDQ012172097.1_pt1 | contig 36878 bp, 26 predicted proteins | sample 7446031 | NCBI WGS metagenome assembly JACCDQ01 (sample SAMN15323442, study PRJNA562643) | freshwater metagenome | isolation source: river surface water | place: USA:Blue River Watershed | collected 2017-08-17 | reverse complement strand
CCTTGCCATAGTTGTTCTATCTGTATAAACAACAGGATTTTTTGTATATCCTCACAAATCCATTTCCTACAAATATGGTTTATAGCGGATTTTGACTATATTTACTATTCATTCTAAACAGAAAATAGACGCTAAACCGTCTGAATGCTTGCTAAATTCTTTTTAACCTTAATCGTTTTTGGGTAAAATATCCCAAAAACTTATTTGTTTAGCTTGCTGATAAACAATGGCTTATCAGTATTTTTCCTTAAATTATCTCTATAATTGATTGTTTTTGAAATGTTTCAAAAACCTAAAAAGCTGTTATTAATATGAAAGTTTCTACAACACAGCCTTTTCAAATTATTTATTCGATACTCAACCACGAGTATTTAGGCTATTTGTTTGAGGCTTTTGTAGTGCAGTTAGATGCAAAAGGCCGCTTAACCTTACTCAACCAGAATATCTCAACCAAAAATATCCAAGAATTTACCGAAGGCTTAGAGGCGTACCGACCCGACGAAAATGATTTTCGATTGGTGCAATTGATTGATGCCATACAACAAGAAGCCATTTTCAAAAAGTTTGCAGGTGCAAAAAAACGCACAACGGTTGTTGATTTCTTCTTGAAAACTTACGACAAACAAAAAGGCGACAAACTGCTACAAGAACATATTGCTGAGTATATCGACAAAATCAAAGCCGAAATCATGCCTTTGTTGCTCAACAAGCAGGTATTTATCATGAGTGGCGACGGTAATCCTACTTGGCAAAAGCTCGAAATGCTGTCCCAAAAGGCTACGGTTTTGTTTCATGTGATGCGAAACGACGACAATACGCATTATTTTCCAACGATAAAATATGCAGGAAATAAGGTTGAATTTCAATACAAAAATGCCTTTATTCTCTGCGAAGAACCTGCTTGGATGGTACTCGAAAACAAAGTTTATCACTTTGAAAAAAATGTAGATGGCAAAAAACTGCGGCCGTTTTTATTCAAAAAATACATTGTGATTCCCAAAAACCTCGAAGACGACTATTTCCGCAAATTTGTCACGTCGATTGTCACCCAATTTGATGTGCATCCTAAAGGCTTTCAAATCGTTGAAGAAGACTATAAATGTATGCCTTTGCTGTCGCTTGTCGAACAAAAAAATACGCCTCAAATGGCCTTGTTCGATGGTGATTCGTCGGTACAAGAGGAAGAAAATGAAAGCGATGTGGGCTTTATTGTACGGTTTCAATATGGAAAATACTCGTTTCGTTTCGATAGTTTTACCAATGCCGTCAATGTAAGTTTAGAAAAAAAGGGCAATGATTTTATTTTTCATAAAGTAAAAAGAGATTTGGTACAAGAAAAAGCTACATTGCTCTTACTCAACCAACTCGAACTACCCCTCAAAAATGGGCAAGGTGTATTACCTAAAACACAGGCTTTTAGTTGGTTACAACAAAATTATCAAAAGCTTATAACGGCTGGTTTTTATATAGAACAATTGGTACAAAACGATGGCAAGCGGTATTTTTTGGGCTATTCGACCATAGAAGTGACCATCACCGAAGGAAACGACTGGTTCGATATTCATGCTTTGGTCAAGTTTGGCAATTTTGAAATTCCTTTCTTGAAACTCCGCAACCTGATTCTTCATAAAAAACGAGAATTTACCTTGCCCAATGGCGAAATCGCCGTGATTCCAGAGGCGTGGTTTGCTCAGTATTCAGAACTTTTTGCCTTTGCCGAACCCAATGCTTTAGAAAATGGCTTTATTTTGAAAAAGCACCATTTGGCCTTGGTACAAGACATGGGCAACGATTCGTTGGCAAAAACTGTGTTGAGCCGAAAATTGGAAAAACTCAAAGATTTTGAAGAAATCCACGAATACGATATGCCCAAAGACTTTGTAGGGCATTTGCGACCTTACCAAAAAGCAGGCTACAATTGGATGCGTTTTTTGGGCGATTATCACTTTGGCGGCTGCTTGGCAGACGACATGGGCTTAGGAAAAACGGTTCAAACGTTGGCTTTATTACAAGCCCAAAAAGAGCAAGGCATTGCCGAGCCATCTTTACTTGTGATGCCTACGTCGTTGGTGTATAACTGGGAAATGGAAGCCAAAAAGTTTGTTCCTCAACTCAAAATCCTGACTTATACAGGTACGTACCGAGATAAAAATATAGAACTTTTCAATCAATACGACGTAGTATTGACTTCGTATGGTATTGTTAGAATAGACATAGATTTGCTGAAAGATGTACGTTTTAATTACGCTATTTTAGATGAATCGCAAGCTATAAAAAATCCTAATTCGTTCATTACCAAGGCCGTGCTGCAGCTCAATACCAAGCACCGTTTGGCACTGACAGGCACACCTTTAGAAAACAGTACCTTGGATTTATGGACACAAATGAGCTTTATCAATCCCGGCTTGTTGGGTACACAGGGCTTTTTTAAGAATGAATTTCAAATTCCAATTGAAAAGAAAAATGATGAAAAAAAGGTCAAAAGACTTTATGCCATCATCAAACCTTTTATGCTCAGAAGGCATAAGTCGCAGGTGGCGACCGAGTTGCCTCCTAAAATAGAAAGCATTCATTATGCCCGTATGACCGAGCAACAAGAAAAAGAATACGAAGAAGCAAAATCGTATTACCGCAACCTGATTCTCGAACATATCGACAGCGAAGGCATCGCCAAATCGCAAATGGTGGTACTGCAAGGGTTAACCAAATTACGCCAAATTGCCAATCACCCACGCATGACCGACACCGACTACGAGGGCGATTCGGGCAAACTTGATGACGTATTACAAAAATTAGAAACGGCTTTAAACGAAGGACATAAAGTGTTGATTTTTAGCCAGTTTGTCAAACATTTGGATTTATTCAGAGAACGCCTCAACAACGATAATATTCCGTATGCCTACCTCGATGGCAGTACCCTCGACCGCCAAGCACAGGTAGAACTTTTTCAAAAAAACGAAGCTGTGAAAGTATTTCTCATTTCGTTGAAAGCAGGCGGTTTGGGGCTAAATCTCACCGCCGCCGATTATGTATTTATTTTAGACCCTTGGTGGAATCCGGCTATCGAAGCCCAAGCCGTGGACAGAGCACACCGCATCGGACAGGAAAAAACGGTTTTTACGTATAAATTTATTACAAAACATACCGTAGAAGAAAAAATCTTGGCATTGCAGCAAAACAAGCAAAAGCTTGCGTCGGAGTTGATAACCACAGAAGAAGGTTTTGTTAAATCGTTGAGCAAAGAAGATGTATTGGCGTTGTTAGATTAGGCTATTGCTCATATTTGTGTTTTAGCTGTTGTGTGTGTCCGACTTCGTAGTTGGTTGAAAAAAGGGTATTTTTAGTGCATTTGCTCAGAGAAAAGCGTAAAAAAACACCCTGTATCATATCAGATGACAGGGTGTTGAGATGAGTTTTTTTACTCTTGGTAAAGTGTCGTCAAAACGGTTTGCCCTACGGCTTTCAAGGTTTTTTTGTCAATCACCTGCATATTATCGTCGTGCGTATGGTGATAACTACCAAAGGTTTTAGGGTCGTTTGGTCGAAGTTCTACAATATCTATCATTTGAATCTTGCCTACTTCATTCACAAAAACGTGGTCATCGGTAAGTCCGCCAGCATCGTGGTCGATAAACAGTGAACCATAGCCTAATCTGTTGGCAATGTCCCACACATTGCGTACAATCATGGGTGCATATTTCATCGACATTCCTTCGTGCGGAAACACCGCTCCTTTTGCTCCTACCATGTCGAGCAAGATACCATAGTATGCTTGGTAATTGTCTTTGTGCTTATGTGCCGCCCAATACTGCGAGCCCAAGCACCACCATACTTTATCAGAACTTGGAGCATCGTAGCCTTCTGGTTCGCCAGTGTCTTCGGCATCGAACAGTACAAAGTCTATGCCTACGTTGGGTTTGGTTTGTGCCGTATGAATAGCCCTTGCTATTTCCAACAAAATGCCTACCCCACTAGCACCATCGTTGGCTCCGTCGATGGGCTTGTTTTTATCGGTATCGTCTTTGTCGGCTACGGAACGAGCATCCCAGTGAGCCGCCAGCATGATGCGTTTGGTAGCAGTAGGGTTGATACTGCCAATGATATTAACGGCTTTGAGTTGTTTGCCATCGTAGGTAGTAGCCGTAAAGGGTTGTTCGGTTACATCGCATCCAAATTTTTTGAATTGGGCTACGAGCCACTTGGCACAAGCTTGGTGGGCTGTGGTGTTGGGTACTCGTGGGCCAAAAGCAACTTGGGCATCTACATAATGATACGCCGAGTCGGCATTGAAGTCGGGGGCAGCTACAAGAGGCGTTTCGGTATTGGCACTGGTACTGGTTTCTGACGATTGACAAGACTTAACATACACAGCCAGGCCCGAAAGTAAAAATATGCCTAGGAGTCCTAAAGCAATGGTTGATTTTTTCATGAATTATTTTTCAAATAAATGTGCGATGTCGGTTAAACCCAAAATTTTCATCGTTACAGCACCACTAGGGGCATAGCTTGGCGTTGACGAAGCAAAGAGTTGTTCTACCAACGTATTCATTTCTTGATTGGTCAAACGACTCGTGCCGAATCGTCCGGCCGAGCGTTTAGCCATCGCACGGGCTAAATTTTCGGTTTGGTCAATCGACAACTCCGAAGCGTTGCGTTTGAATTGCTCTAACAACCCTTCTATCATTTCTTGCTCGTTTTCGTCTGGCGAATCGGCAGGAATACCATTGACGACAAAGGCATTTGGCCCAATTACACTCAGGTCGAAGCCCAAAGCTTTGATGTCGTCTTGGATAGATTGCAACAGGTGAAAATCGCCAGGCGATAAATTAACGGTTGTCGGAAACAAAAGTTGTTGAGAAGCACCGTTATACTTTTGCAAATGTTGCCTAAAACGTTCGTACAAAATACGCTCATAAGCGGCACGCTGGTCGATGAGCAACATACCCGATTTTACCTGCGAAATAATATAGCGGTTATGAATCTGAAAAGTGGTGGCTTCGGCATCTTGTGTGCCATGCTGTGGCCGAACGGCTGAAAGCTCGTTGGCTTTGCTTTTCAGTGTAAAAGGCTGTGGGCTGTCGGTCTCGAAGCCTAAGTCTCCTTGCTGATTTGCCGTGTTTCGCTCAAAATCTTCGGTCGAATGGCTGAGCCCTTCGTATAGTTTATTCCAGTGGCTAAGGTTCGCTTTTTCTCTTGGCGAACTTTCGGTACGGGTAAAATTACTACTTGTATTGCCTACTTCGTTGTTTACCTTGCTCGGAATGGCCGCAGAAGGATTGAACGTAAAAAACTGATTAGAATAGTTGATGTCCGTTTCAAAGTCTAGCGAAGGCGTGAGGTTATGCTGGCTCATAGCCCTTCTCACAGCCGCTTGCATAATGGCATATACGGTACGCTCGTCGTCAAACTTGATTTCGGTCTTGGTCGGATGTACGTTGATGTCGATATGAATGGGGTCTATTTCTATAAACAGCACATAGAAAGGGTGCGTTCCTTCGGGAATGAGTTCCTCAAAAGCCGACATCACCGCATGATTGAGGTAACTATTTTTGATAAAACGATTATTGACAAAAAAGAACTGTTCGCTGCGGTTTTTTTTGGCAAAATTGGGTTTGCCCACCACACCCCTCACGGTAACAAAAGGCGTTTCTTCTTCGCAAGATGCCAATTGTTCACGGTAAGCCTTACCGAATAAATCGACGATTCGGCGGCTGAGTTTACCCGTCGATAGGTTGTATAATTCGGCATCGTTGTGGTGCAAAGAAAAGCCTATATGTGGGTTCGCCAAGGCTACTCGCTGAAACTCTTCGATGATATGCCGCATTTCTACGGGATTCGATTTCAGGAAGTTACGGCGTGCAGGAACATTGTAAAAAAGATTTTTCACCTGAATGCTCGTACCCACGGCGGTGGCGGTGGCTTCTTGTGCCTTTAGCTCAGAAGCTTCAATACGTATGAGTGTGCCAAGCTCTTCGACTGGGCGACGGGTTTTTAATTCTACTTGTGCTACCGCTGCAATAGAAGCCAAAGCTTCGCCCCGAAAGCCCATTGTACGAATTTTGAACAGGTCTTCGGAAGTACGAATTTTAGAGGTAGCGTGGCGTTCAAAGCATAAACGGGCATCGGTTTCAGACATTCCCTTGCCGTTGTCAATCACCTGAATCAGCGTTTTGCCGGCTTCTTTTACAAAAAGCTGTATGAGCGTTGCCTCTGCATCTATGGCATTTTCTAACAACTCCTTCACTACCGATGCAGGTCTTTGTACAACCTCACCAGCGGCAATCTGGTTCGCAATCGAATCAGGAAGCAGTTGAATTATATCTAACATTTGTCTCAAGATTTACGCAGAAAAAAATATTTTTCTACTAGACATATACCCAAGGCTATGCTTGTAGATTGGCGAAATTACTCTACTAAGTTCGGCATAAAGCCAAGTATTCCCAACAAAAAAAGGAAAATAAAACGGATTTTTGCCCAATACTGATGATTTCTAGTCAAAAGAAAACTATTTTTGAGTAGTTTTTGTTAACGAAGGAAATCCATACCAATCAGACAATCATTTTAGGGTTTATTCTTAAACCATTCAATTCCAACGAAAGATGTTACGTTCACAAATATTCATTTATACCGAATCGACTCCCAATCCAAACTCAATGAAGTTTGTCCTCAATTTCGAGCTAGTACCAGAAGGGGCATCATTCGATTACGCTTCGCCTGCCGAAGCCATCGTCGAAGGAAAGCATTCGCCTCTGGCGGTCGAAATTTTTGGCTTTGATTTTGTAAAAAGGGTGTTTATTTCTTCCAACTTTGTGACCATCACCAAAGACGATAGTGCCAAATGGGAAGATGAACTTTTTCAGCTTAAACAATTTTTGAAGAAATTCTTTGAAGATAAAAAAGAGGTGTTTGCTCAAAGTACCATCAAGTCGCATGAAAAGACGCAAGCAACAGCCGACTCCGATACAGTAATTAAAATCAAAGCGGTTTTAGACGAATACGTAAGACCAGCCGTAGAGTCTGATGGCGGTGCAATCAATTTTCATTCATTTGAAGAAGGTACAGTAAAAGTGTTGTTGCAAGGTTCTTGTTCGGGTTGTCCGTCTTCGACCATGACCCTAAAGGCAGGTATCGAAAACCTCCTCACTCGCCTTGTGCCAGAAGTAAAAGAAGTAGTAGCCGAAGGTGTGTAAACATTTTTTGCTTTGAGTTGTGGCTTTAAGCTGCTTATTATCCGTGTTTAAACCCACAACTCATTGTTTTCTAGTGACTTATTTTCAAGTTTGAGATACTGCTATGTGTCAATTTACAGGCAAAGCCAATATAGGTGCTACACTTCTCTCCTATTCTTTCTTACAAAACACATTCCATGATTGCTGTTTCTAGGGTTTTCCAATCAATATTTTCGGTAGCGATGAGTTCAAGACGGCTATCTCGTCGATACGCCACATCGTGCGTCGAGGGCATTCCTTCCACACAGTTATATACATACCAATCTTCGCCCGTTCTGAAAATTCCTTTGGCCCGATGAATATAATTTTCAAGGTATAAGCGGACTATAAGCTGATTGAGTTTGTTGAGGTCAAAGATTTCTTTTGACGAAAAAATCCAGCCACAAGTATAGCTCCCCAAGCCTTTGCTGGGCTTCCGAATGGGCTTGCCCACCCGTGGAATTTGCTGTAAGAGAACTGACTGTAAGGGTGTGCTTTGCCGAGTTGTTTCGTGCTGATGTGCCGTGGGGTATTGTGCCATACGGCTTTCGTCGGTACTCAAGTATAGCCATTCGGGTTTGATTTGGGCTTGGTGTACCCGGTCGATAATCCATTTGGGCGGATACAGTTCTTCGGCGTATTCCCAGAAAAAATCTAAAGCCTCTTCGCTACAGAGGTCTGTTTTGTTGGCCAACAGCACATCTGCCAACGAAAGTTGGTCGAGGTATGTACCATCCTGTAAAAACCTTTCTTTGCAAAGTTGTGCTGGATTTACCAGACATATACAAGCTTCAATACAAACCTCCGAAGCAAAAGGGGCAGTTCTGAGCGTATCAAGAATGCCTGCGGGATGTCCCATGCCCGTAGGTTCGATGAGGAGGCGTTGCGGACGAAGCTGATAGATAATTTTCTTGATATTTTCATACATTTCGTCTGCTGCTGAACAGCAGATACAACCACCCTCTACCGCTACTACCTGCAAAGATGCGTTGGCGTTGGCCGAAAGTGTAAGATGGTCGATAGACACTTCGCCAAAGTCATTTACCAAAATAACCCATTGTTCGTCAGTGGGTTTTTGTTTGAGTAAATGCAGGATAGCAGTAGTTTTGCCTACGCCCAAATGTCCTGTGATGATATTGACAGGAATTTTATTCATATTTCAACATTCGTTTTTGACCGTTGCATGACATATATTCTTGCTTGCGGATTTTGGATACTTTATTTTATCTTTTATCCGCAAAACACGGGTCAGCCTTCAAATATAGTTTATTCTTCTTCTCCACCACCACTCATGAGGGCAAAAAGAATTGAGGCGTTCTTCAAAACAATGGGCTGTGTGACTGTTTTTTCGGGTATGATTTCTACAAAACCGTTATCAGTAACACCTAATTTGACAGGCACAGCTTGATAGGTATTCGTTTTGATTTGTACAAAAATAAAGCCGCCTTCGCCTCTTCTGACAATCGCTTCTTCTGGAAGTGTGGGTACAGCCCTGCTGCCTACCTTAATTTTAGTGTTGACGTATTGCCCCACTACGAGCTTTTGCTCTAGTGCTTCGTTGTCTAAATGCCCGTGTACCAAAATTGCCTTGGCTTGTTCTTCGACGGTTTGTCCTATCAAGATGACTTTACCTGTAACGGGTTTGTCTGATAGTACTGGATTCTCCAGAACTAACGTTTGGTTGAGTTGTACTTTATTGGCATCTTTTTCAAAAACATTGAGTTCTAAGTGCAGGTGCTCTCGGCTTACCAATTCTACTAACACATCGCTTGGAGCAATGTTTTTTCCGTTGTTTACATACACCATTTTGGTATAACCCGTAATAGGCGACAGCACCTGAATGGTAGGCGTAATATGTCCTTGACGCAATTGTGCAAGGTTACAGCCAATGAGTTTGAGCTTCTCTTCTAAGCCATTGATGAGGGCTTTACTGGTTTTGAAATCGGCATCTATTTGTTGGAGTTTTTTCTTTGAACCAACATTTTCTTGGTTGAGGGTTTCTTGTCTGTTTAAGTCTTGTGCTTGAAAGGCATTTTGACTCAAGGCCTGCAAATACTCTTGCTGTAATTGCACATATTCCATGCTTTGTACAGTTGCCAATACTTGTCCTTTGCGTACTGGCGTACCGGGCAGCAAGCTGATATTTTTAATAAAACCATTGATGGGCACACTTAGCGAAATCATTTGTTGCGGAGGCACTTCTACTTTGCCATTGGCGGTGATATTTTCGCTGAGTTGTTTGATGACAAAACTGCCTGTGGGCAATGCCAAATGTTGGGCTTGTTCGGCACTTACCATCACTTGTTGCTGTTCAGAAGCATTGGTGGCTTCTGAAGCTGCGGTTTCTTGGGATTTATCCGTGTTTTTTTGACAAGCCAATACAAAAATATTTGCTACAATGGCTATATATATACGCATTTTATTCATGACCAATGAGTGTTTCAATTTGAATAATAATTTGATTAAACTGTTGCATTTCAGCTACATATTGCTCTTTTATTTGCCAAGCTTGGGTGATATTTTGTACAAATTCTACGTACTCAATATCGCCAGCTTGGTAACTTGTATGGGCTGTTTTCAACATTAAGTCGGCTTGTGGAATAGCCGATTGCTGGTAGTATTGAATAGATTGTCCGAGTTTATCTTTTTGGATTTCTAGGGCGGTCAATTCTTTTTGCCATTGAGCTTGTACCAAGGCTGTATTGTCACGGGCTATTTGCTCATTGATGCCTGCGGCTTGGATTCTTGCTTTTTGAGCTTTAGCAAAAATCGGAATATTGATGCCCGCTTGGATATAGTTTTGGTTGATGTGGTTTTCAATACTTTGGTTGGTCAAGCCAATTCTAAAATCAGGTTTTTGCTTGGCTATTTCGAGTTGTGTCTGAAAACGGGCCACCGTTTGTTGTTGTTGGGCAACGTCCACCACTGGACTTTGGGCTAGGGCGTTTGTTTTGTCATATACGACCAAAGGTTTTTGCCATGGAACATTGCTTTCAATCACAAAATTTGCAGGTATTTGTAGTAAAAAAGCGAGTTGCTGATACACATTTTTTTCATCAGCCTTGAGTCCTTGTCTGCGGTTTTGAATTTCTCGGAGGCGTGTTTCGGTTGCCACTTTTTCAAGCAAATTGGTTTCCCCTGTTTTATACCGCAAGCTTGCTGCACGCAAGGCACTTTGGTACAGGCTATCTTGTTGCAACAAAATACCTTGGAGTTGCTGTATGCTCAGAATATGGTAGTACAAACTTTTGACCATACCTTTTACTTGATTTTTGGTAAGTGCCAACCGCTTTTCGGCCGTAAGTGTATGGCTTTTTAGCAATTGGGCTTGTGCTTTGTATAACGAGGGCAAAGCAAAACCTTGTCCGAAACTCAACGTAAAGTCGTTATTGCTAAATGTTTGGGTACGGCCAAACTGTGCATCCATACTGGTTTTGGGTAGTTCGATGGCTGTTTTTTCTAAAGCTTGCGTACTGGCTATTTCCAACGAGCCTAATTTGAGTGCTTGGTTGTTTTGCAAAGCCAATGCCATACATTCGTCTAAGGTGAGGGGTTTTTGGGCTTGGAGCGTGGTCGAAAGCAACAGCCCTCCAAGCAACAACACAGCGATTTTACCCTTATTTTTTAGATGAAAAGTAGTAGTGGTAAAAATGCTATAAATTACGGGCAATACCACTAAGGTCAGTAAAGTAGCTGAAATGAGCCCCCCAATAACCACCGTTGCCAAGGGACGTTGTACTTCTGCCCCAGGTGAGTGAGATAAAGCCATCGGTAAAAAACCCAGCGAAGCTACCGAGGCGGTCATGACTACTGGACGAAACCTCGTTTTTGTCCCCACAATGATGCGTTCATATACTTGTTCGATGCCTTGTTGAGCAAGCGTATTAAAATAGGCAATCAGCACGATGCCATTGAGTACGGCTACCCCAAACAACGCAATAAAGCCAATGCCTGCCGAAACCGAAAAGGGCATATCTCGCAGCCATAAGGCCAAAATGCCTCCAATGGCAGAAAGCGGAATAGCCACAAAAATGATAAGGGCTTCTTTGAATGACTGGAAAGTAAAAAACAACAAGGCAAAAATCAGAAACAACGCCACAGGAACAGCTATCGAAAGGCGTGATTTGGCAGCATTGAGGTTCTCAAAAGCCCCCCCGTATTCGATATTGTAACCCGCAGGTAGGTCTATTTTTTTCTGTAAAACCTGTTGGATTTCTTTGACCAAACTTTCTACATCTCGGTTTCGCACGTTAATACCAATGGTGATACGGCGACGGGCATTGTCACGGGCGATTTCGGTAGGGGCATCTTGGTACGACACTGTTGCTACTTGCGACAAAGGAAGACGGCCGCCATTGGGCAAATCGACGTACAGCTCGCTCACATCCTGAATGTCTTTTCTGAAAGTAGAATCCAAACGCACTACTACGCCAAAGCGTTTTTCACCTTCATACACAAAGCCTGCTTCTTCGCCTGCAAAGGCTGTTTTGACAACAGCATTTAAGTCGCTGATTTTAAGACCATATTGGGCTATTTTGGCTCGGTCGTATTGCACCACTATTTGCGGCACACCTTCTATTTGCTGTACCTTCAAATCGCCTACTCCTTGAATTGGAGCAATTAGTTTGGCACAGGCTTGGGCTTTTTCGTATAAAACACCTAAATCTTCTCCGAAAATCTTGATGGCTACATCCGATTTTACGCCAGCAATGAGTTCATTGAAACGCATTTGGATGGGTTGAGTAAACTCGAAATTGACACCCGGTAAAACTTTCAAAGCTTCGTCCATTTTTTCCGCCAATTCTTCCATCGAAGAAGCCTTTTTCCAATGTTGTATATCTTTTAATTCGATAATTAAATCGCAGGCATTAATCCCCATGGGGTCGGTCGGAATTTCGGATGTACCAATTCTCGATACCACTTGGCTCACCTCGTCGGGGAATTGCGACAAGACTATTTTTTGGGCTTGGGTATTGACCTTGACACTCTGCGAGAGCGAAGCATTGCTGTGCAGCAGGGTTTCTACGGCAAAATCGCCTTCGTTGAGTTCTGGGATAAATTCGCCACCCAATTGGGTGAAAACGCCCAAGCTTCCCACAAATAATGCCAAGGCCGTAAATACCGTGATTTTTTGGTGTTGTAATACCCAACGAATAGCAGGTTCGTAAAAACGGTACAAAAAATGAATGATTTTATCGGAAATGGTTTCTTCTACTTTGATGTTTTTACTTAATAAAAGCGACGACATCATCGGAACATACGTTAAGGATAAGAGCAAAGCACCAACAATGGCAAAGCCGACGGTTTCGGCCATTGGGCGAAACATTTTGCCCTCAATGCCCGTCAAGGCTAAAATCGGAAGATAAACAATCAGAATAATGATTTCGCCAAAAGCTGCCGATTTACGAATACTTACCGCCGAATGAAACACTTCGTCGTTCATTTCTTGCTGGGTAAGTCGAAGCGTACCTGCGGCACGTGCCCTGTCGTGGAGGTGATGTATGATGGCTTCTACGATGATAACAGCCCCATCGACAATCAAGCCAAAGTCGATAGCACCCAACGACATCAGGTTGGCCGATACGCCAAAGAGATTCATCATGCTGAAAGAAAAAAGCAGACAAAGCGGTATTACCGAAGCTACCACAATACCAGCCCTCAAATTCCCTAGTAAAAGAACCAAGACGAATATCACGATAAGCCCACCTTCCACAAGGTTTTTTTCTACTGTGCCAATGGCTTTGTCAATCAGTTTGCTGCGGTCGATAAATGGTACAATTTTGATGCCTTCGGGCAAAGATTGCTGAATATTGGCAAGGCGTTGTTTTACATCTTTTACTACTTTTTGAGCCGATGCCCCTTTCAGTAATAAAACAATGCCCCCTACAGCTTCGCCAGTGCCGTTGCGGGTCATAGCTCCGTAACGAATGGCATGACCAAACTGTACGCTTGCCACGTCTTTGACCAATACGGGTAGCCCGCCTCGGTTAGTAATCACAATATTGCCAAGGTCGTCGAGGCTATTGACCATCCCTTCGGCACGGATAAAATAGGCATCTGTTCCTTTTTCGATATAACTCCCTCCTGTATTGGCATTGTTTTCTTGCAAAGCCTTAAACACGTCGGTGATGCTAAGGTTGGCTGCACTGAGCCTTTCAGGATTAATCGCAACTTCGTATTGCTTGAGATTGCCCCCATAAGAACTTACCTCTACTACGCCTTTGATGCCTAACAGTTGCCGTTTGACAATCCAATCTTGAATTGTCCGCAAGGTAGTAAGCGAATAATGTTGGCTAAAAGCGGGGTCAACGGCAAGGGTATATTGATAAAACTCGCCCAAGCCCGTAGTGATAGGGGCAAGTTCGGGGCGACCCGCCCCAGTTACCAAGTTGGGTTCGGCTTCTCTGATTTTTTCGGTGACTTGCTGTCGGGCTTTTTCAATCGGTACGTCGTCGTCGAATACAACGGTAATAATAGACAAACCCATGCGAGAAAACGAGCGAATTTCTTTTGTATTCGGAACAGTACGGAGCGAAATTTCTAAAGGAATAGTGATAAACTTTTCCACTTCTGTGGCAGGTAACGCTGGCGATTGCGTAATTACTTGTACCTGATTGGAGGTAATATCGGGCAGGGCATCTACCGTTAATTGCGAGAGCGACACACCGCCCCACACAACCAACGACAATACCATGAGTCCGATAATCAGCTTGTTATGGATGCTGAATCGAATCAATGAATCTATCATCTTTGTTGAAATGCTGTAATGAAAAAATAGTCTTTTTGACAGATGCCGCTGTTCTTTTTGTCGAAACAGTTTATAAAGGCATAGCTATGGGCAAGGCATCATAAATGCTTTGGCTCATGGCATGGATGAAAACTACATGAAGAGAGAACGCCGATTGCTAACGTCAAACGCACAAGAGGGCATTCATACTTAACCGAGTCGGGGTGGATTGAGCAGCGTAGAGGTCATAGAAAAACGGTAGAGGTTTTTCCAAACAAAATGGGCATCGGTAAAATCCTTTACGATGGGTTTAAAAACCAAGGCAATTTGGTGAAATGCAGGCAACACAAAAGCATGAACCGCCTGAGAGTCTAAGCTTGGCAAATGCGAATGTGAGTGCTTTGCCGTTTTGGTGTGCTTAGAAGTTGCAGAATAGTGCATACTCAAAAACGCTAAGAAAGAAAGGTCTTCTTTTTCAAGGGCTTTGTGCATTTGATAATGCTTGAGCAATTCACCCACTTTTACCAATTGCAAAGCATCCCCTTTCGGAAGGAGGCTTCCGAGCAGGATGAATACACTGAGAAAGATGGCTGTGCATGATTTCATGTACCAAAAATACAGGATATTTTATAGATGCTTGAAACGAGGGTCTATTTTTTTAAACTTTTTCGATAAACCATCAAAATTCCTCTACGAATACGCCTAAGCGTTGATGCACTTTACTCAGACTAGGGCATAACTATCCTTTTATGAGTATTCTCACGTATATTGATATTTTTTATAGAAAGAATTAATTAGAATAATGCAAAAAAATCTTGTTATATTAAGATTTTATTAAATATTTGTAATCAGAATATAAAGTAGTGCAACAAGGCTATGACAAAATATACTTAGCCTTGTATTAAATCTTTTCCAAACAAAACCATTGACCATACAATCATGAAACAGTTGCTTCTTTGGGTAGGCATCACGGTGTTGATGGCTGCTTGTAGTACCTCCAAATTGGCGGTACAAGCCAATAATGATTTCTTTTTAGGTAAAAATTTTAATCAAACGTATCAGGTAATCATCAATCAAGGAGAATCTATTTTGAGTACACAGGCACAAGATGCCATTACGGAGGAAATAGATAGACAAATGCAGGCAAGGGGTTTTAGAAAAACTACCGAAATGCCCGATATTGTGATTATTTTTTCGGCGTATCACAATAAAGTAAAACTCAAAGACAGCCGTAAGCTCGACGAAGCACCAAACGCCGAATGGACAACCCGTAAAATGACGCTGAAAGGTGGCACATTGATGATTCAGATGATTGACGAAAACCTTAATAAACCTGTGTGGCTTGGCACGGCTTCTGGATTTTTGTCGAGAGAAGTGGCACTGGAAGAAAGAATGGCGAAGGCGATTACACGCAGTATTTTTGACGAATATAGAGGCGTTGCTTATGGCTATTTGCAGTAATTAAGCGTAGGTGAGTTGTGCTATAAGTGTTTGGTATGCAGGGTATAGCAAGGAAAGGGTAGCACGATTGGCGAGTTCAAAATCGGCAAAGTCGAAGCCTGGTGCTACCGTACACCCGACCAAGCTGTAGGCACTTGTGGCATGAGGCCGAGAAGCAAACCAGCACCCTGCTGGGACAACCGCCTGAAACACTTCGCCTTGGCTGGGATTGTTGCCTAAAACGATGGTTTCTAGTTGTCCAGACGGATGAATAACATAAATATCGAGGCTACCACCTGCATAAAAATGCCACATTTCGTCGGCTTGGATGCGATGAAACGCAGAAAAATGATGGTTTTCTAGTAAAAATAAAATACCTGTAGCGAAATTTCTAGTCCCTTTGAAACGGCTAGGAAGTGCCTCTACAGGTATTGTTTCGTTGGCTCGGTAGGTTTCTACAAAATACCCACCTTCGGGGTGTACTTGCATTTGGAAATGCTTTACCCAATAATCGGCTGAAAATGATTGTTGCATTGTTTTGGGGTGTTGCTCAGTTTTATTCTCGTTCCATGCTGCGTTTTACATCTTTTTCTTTGATGCTTTCTCGCTTGTCGTACAATTTTTTACCTTTCGCCAAGGCAATATCAAGCTTGGCAAAACCTCTGTCAGAAATAAACAAACGAGTAGGGACAATCGTAAGTCCTTGGTCTTTGAGTTTTTCCTGTAGTTTTTTCAACTCCTTTTTGGTGAGCAACAATTTGCGGTCACGCAAGGGCTCGTGGTTGTAATACGTGCCTTCATTGTACTTCGAGATGTTCATTTGGCGAATGTACAAGGCCTCGTCCATAAACACGCAATAAGCATCTGTCAAATTCACCTTTCCTTGTCTAATCGACTTGATTTCAGTGCCTTGCAGCATGATGCCAGCCGTAAAATGGTCGATAAAATGGTACTCGAAAGAAGCCCTTTTGTTTTTGATAGATACGTTTTTTTCGATTTTTTCTTTTGCCATAATTGTATGTATAAAAAATGATAGAATGTAATTGTTTCAATAAGGTAGAAAATAGTTGTAGCCAAAAAAGCCACACAGAGCAATCTGTATGGCTTTGTGTATGTACTGCAAACGCAAATTATTTCTTAGGGGCTGCACCTTTTTTCTCGGCATATTCCTTGTTCAAACCTTCGATAATTTGTTTGGTAACATCCACCGACTCGTCAGCAAATAAGATACCTCCGCCATTGGCACTGTAGCCTAACACAAATTCGTATTTGTTTTCGGCATTGTGTTTTTTGATATACTCACGGATATTTGAGTACAATTCTTCTTGTTTTTTTGCTTGCTCTTGAGCCAAAGCCGCTTGTTTTTGTTGGCTATATTGTTGCAATTCAGACGCTTTTTTACGCAACATCATGTCGGCAGCTTGCAATTCGGCTTGCGTCATGGCTTGTGCTCTTTGTTGAATCGCAGCTCCTTCGGTTTGCAAAGAACGCTCACGCTGACCCAAATCTACCTGTAAACGGTATCCTTTGTTTTCAAATTCTTTTTGTGCGTCTTTGTAAAATTGGTAGTTTGTCAACAAAGAATCTGTGTTTACATAAACTACTTTTTTTCCGTTGATGCTTGACTCTGTGGTAGTAGCAGTAGTGGCTTGTTCTTTATTTTCACTTTTATTGCAAGAAAGTAAGCTTGTTGCAATCGCTAATCCTCCACACAAAATTAGAGATAATTTTTTCATTTTTAAATTGTTAAAACATTGATAAAAGTGCCGAATGTACGACAAAAAAGGTTTGCAAAGATAGCATTTTTTGTATCGAAACAAAGAACAATTGGAGGATTTGAAAATTTGAAGATAAGAGAACTTGAAAATTTTAAAAGAAGGTCATGTAAAGATTTAGCATTTTATGGTGTTGACGTTTTCAAACGCCTCTCTACTGGTACTCTCAGCAATTTTAGTCTATGAAAAACTTTGCCTGCGAAATGTCGCAATTTCGTACCTTTGCATTGTCATTACACGTGCCTTCTTTCAACTGGTATGCTTAGACTTATTGTTACGTTTCTCATAAAAATACGCAGAAACCATTAATAAGAAAAAGAGAACCGACAAAGGCAGACCTAACTTTCTCAAAGAAGCTCCGATAGAGGACTGATAGCATACCAAATCACCAACGATTAGTAGTAAGGATAAGATTCCAAATCCGTAAACAATGCTCATTTTTATATTTTTCATGGTGTCAATTGATTAAAAATGAAATAGTTGTATAGCATTCTTGAAGATAATTCAGCATTGATAAAAAATAAAACTACCTTATCATTATTTATAGGAAAAAGCCATCCCAAAGATAGAACAGGCTATTTTTTAGAGAAGAGAACTCATCTTTTTTACGAAAAAACCCATCTCAAATACAGGCTAGGCTATCTTTTAGAGAAGAGACCCCGTCTTTTAGAAGGAAAGAGCCATTTAAAAGATAGGATGGGCTATATGTTAGCTAAGAAAACCCATCTCAAATACAAGCTAGGTCATTTTGGAGAGAAGCAAGCCTAGCCTTTTACTCGGTGCAACAAAAAAGTCAGGCTTTCAGTAAAGAAAACCTGACTTTTTTGTTGCATGAGCCTTGTTAACAATCGTACATCTCCTCTATCTGCTTGCCGTATTTACTATAAATTGCTTTGCGTTTCAATTTGAGCGTAGGCGTGAGTTCGCCGGCATCAATACTAAAAAGTTCGGGCAATAACGTTACTTTTTTCACTTGTTCGTATTTGGCTATATTTTCCATTAATTCTTTTACCACCGAATCAAACTTTTCGAGTACACGAGGATGCCTTATCATTTCTTGGTTCGATGCTACGGCAATGTTGTGTCGGTTGCACCATTCTTTGAGGGTATTAAATTCGGGTACGAGCAATGCCGACGGGAATTTTTGTCCTTCGCCAATCACAATTGCCTGTTCAATAAACATCGACTCTTTTAGTTTATTTTCGAGCAACTGCGGAGCGACATACTTCCCTCCCGATGTTTTGAACATTTCTTTTTTTCTATCGGTAATTTTCAAATATCTTCCTTCCGAAAACTCCCCAATGTCACCCGTATGAAACCAGCCATCTTGCATCACTTCGGCGGTAAGTTCGGGCTTTTTATAATAGCCTTTCATCACGCTAGGGCCTTTGACCAAAATCTCACCATCTTCTGCAATTTTCACCTGAATGTTGGGCAAGACCGTACCGACACAACCAATTCTAAAATCATGCAACAAGCACGACGAAATAACCGGCGACGTTTCGGTGAGTCCATATCCCTCAATAATCGGAATCCCAGCCGCCCAGAAAATACGGGACAAACGAGGCTGCAATGCCGCCGAGCCAGAGGCAATAAATTTGATGTTGCCGCCTAGGGCTTCTTGCCATTTACTAAAAATCAACTTGCGGGCTAGGCTGAGTTGGGTATCATACCACCAGCCCATCGGTTTCATGGGGTCGTATTGTAAGCCAAGGTTTAAAGCCCAGAAGAAAAGGCTTTTTTTGATGCCCGTGAGGTCGTGGCCTTTGGCAACGATTTTATCGTAAACCTTTTCTAACAACCGAGGCACAGTAGCAAACACGTGCGGCTTTACCTCTTTGAGGTTATCGCCGATGGTTTCCATGCTTTCGGCATAATATATAGATACCCCATAACGCATGAATACATATACATCGGTACGCTCATAAATATGGCAAAGTGGCAGAAAGCTCAAAGCCCTGTCGGTTTCTTCCAAAACAATATGTTTGCCTTCGATGATGCCCTCGATGTTGGCAATGATATTGTCGTGCGTCAGCATGACTCCTTTGGGTTTACCAGTTGTACCAGAAGTATAAATGAGCGTAAGCAAATCTTCTCTGCTGACTTGTTGTTTTCTTTCCTCCAGGCTTTCAACAGCTACCCCTTCCGACAATTTGACAATAGTTGACCAGTGAGCAGCCTGTTTGATTTCGTCGAAAGTAAAAATGCCTTCAATCCCTTTCAGGCTGGCAGTTGCTTCTTTGACTTTTTTGAGTAAGTTTTCGTCAGAAACAAAAACCAATTTAACGGCAGCATCTTCAAAAATATATTTGTAGTCTTCTATTGTAATAGTCGGGTACATTGGCACAGACACCGCTCCGATTTGCTGAATGCCCAGTTCGACGATATTCCATTCGGGGCGATTGTTGGCGATAATGGCAATTTTATCATCTTTTTGGATACCCCATTTAATTAATCCCAAGCTCACCTTATTGACCAATTCGACTACTTCGGTGGCACTGTACTTTCTCCATTGACCATTTTGTTTACATGCCAACACATCTTCTTTATTTTGTGGTAGTACACAAGTATAAAGTAAGTCAAAAACTCTATTAATAGTAAGGTTCGTTTTCATGGCTGTACAATCTTATTAATTTTGCCTAATGAATGTATAAATTTAATACAATTATAACAACAATTATTCCTAATTTGTTGTATTCAAAGTAAAGATGATGAAATTTTATTTCTATAAAAAATAAAAGGCTATCAAGTTGAGCTTGATAACCTTTTCCACACAACAAAGAGGCAATTGTGGATAAGTATAGATGCTGCCTTATGAGTTGACTATTTAATGCTATCGCCACGCAATATTCTGTAACGCTTGCGGGCTTCGGCTACGTAAATGCTACCCGTATATTGCGTAAGCAATTGTTGATAATATTGCATGGCTTGTTCGGGCTTTTGTAAAGCCTCGTAGGCTTGTGCCAATTGAAAAACGGCATCGTCGGCAAGGATGTCTTGTGGGTACTTATCCACAATTTTTTGCAGACTTATCAACATCTTTTCCACACTTCCTTCCTTCTTATACACACTAGCCAAGAGCAACAACACCTCATCTTCTAGCGGATGTCCTTTGTAAAGTGCGAGCATTTCTTCGAGCTTGGCGATAGCCTCGGCATTTTGTCGTTGAAAAAGGAGCAATTCAACATGGGCATACGCTTGCATGGGCTTTTCGGTGCTATCTAAGCCTGTATTATCCTGAATCAGCAGGCTTAAATTGAGGGCATCGTTGGCAATTTCCCGTGTAGTAGCTTGTTTGAGTATATCTAACACCTCTTTTGCCAAATCGAACTCGCCCCGATAATACGCCAATTTTGCATTTCTCAATTTAGCATCGTAACCCAAAGGCGACTCTTTTTGTGATTTTTCGACTTGTGCATACAGCAAGGTCGATTCCCAAGGCTCACCTTTAAGTAGGTAAATATCGCCCAAATCCAATTTAGACTTATCCACAATGTCGGGCTTGTTTGTGGATAACTTTACAACCCTTTCTAAAATGGCAATAGCCGTATCTTTTTGGTTCAAATAAAAGGCATACAGCAAAGCCTTGCTTCGCATTGCTTCGAGGGTACGCTCGTTGATGCCCAGTTCTTGCAGCATTTTATCATACTCGGCAATCAGTATCCGAATATCGCTCGGATTGATAGGATAGGTATTTTTAACGACTTCCTCTTTGGCATTAATCAAATAGCGGCGATACAGTGGATAACTCTGATGTTTGGGGTATTCTTTGATTAAATATTCAAACATTTTGCCTGCTGCCACGAAATCTTTGTTTTGAAACGCCATAAAGGCCAATTCGGCTACTTGGCCTCCTTCTTGCTTGTATCGTTTATCTAAAGCCCTTGCTTGGACAAATGCCCGATAAAATTCCTTTTTCTGAGTCAAATGCCATATCAGCAATTCGGTGTAGTAAGGGTCGTCGGGAAACTGCTGAATTTTGGCGTAGAGCAGCTTTTCTAGCAAGGCGATTTCTTCCTCTGTTTTTACTTCATCCTGCAAGGTCGCTTCAAGTACTTCTCTATCGCCAATAGCCTTTCCGAAAACCAAGTATTCTTCAATCATTTCTTGAGGTTTTCCGACCATTCGGTAGAGCTTTGCCATTTGCATATTGAATTTGCTGTTATTCTTGACATAAGCCCTGTATTGTTCAACCAGCCTGATAGCCAAATCAAGCTGATTTTGCCCGATAAAATCGTCGAGCAAGGTATTTGTTAACTCTTCGTTGATTTTGGCTAAATCAATGGCTTTGGTGTATTGTTTCTGGGCTTCTGCATCTTTTCGCTGAATCTCCAAGATGCGTCCATAATCGACCCAATACAAAGGCGTGTTTTCAAACCATTTTAATTCTCGTTTGAGAAATTTTTCAGCTTCGGCAAAATCTTTCAACTGTACCAAAGCTTGCAAATAGGCTTTGTGGATAACTTCGGCTTGCTCTTTCTTTTTGGCAAATTTTTGAAAAACATCTTTTGCTTTTTGGTATTCTCCAGCTTTCAAATATTCCATACCCAAGTCTATCTCTTGAGCTAAAACACAAAGTGGCAGGAGTACCCCTAAGCAGACCAATACAAGTAAGCGGAATTTTGACATTTTTTCAGGCGTTTTAAGCAATCAGACTTTTCAACATAACATTAATATAATAGTTTTTATTTTTTTTAAATTTTTAAAAAGAAAAGAATCTACTATCTCTATTATGCTGTGGATTTGTGGATTACTTCTGTGGAAAAATTGTTTCACATCTAATTGTTAATAAGTTAAAAGTTATAAACAATAAAATGCCTATTTATACACGATTATTTATTTGAAAATAAGCAAATTAACAAAAAGTGGCACTTATCCACATGTTTCTAGTGTGGATAAGTTGGCATTGTGGATATGGTGCATTATTTGGGGATAAGTCGGCTTTTAGTACTGTATAACTTGTGGATTAAATCGTTTTGTTTTTGTGGATAATTTTATTTCCACATTTTTTCCAAAACTATCCACACAAAAAAGGGCATTTACCCCCCTATTTATCCACAGTTTTTAGGAAGTAATACACCAAAAAAAGCGACTTATCCACATTTTGTGGATATTATTCTACTTGGAAGTCGAATCCTGCCAATTCAAAGTTTTGTTTGAGTTTGATTTTGTCTTTGATGTGCAGTACACTTTCGGGCAGTTGATTTTTTTCGAGGCTACCGCTATCCCAACGCTTATTTCCGTTGTTATCCACAATCAGCCGAAGGCTATATTGCCCTGCCTTGAGGTAGTCGAATGTATAAGTCCCTGTACCTTTCATAAAAAGCTCTCTCACAAGCTCGTGGTTTTCGTTGAGGATTTGTACGATACAATGTTTCTTACTGGGGTTGGTCACTTTCCCTGCAATCACACCGTAGTTTTCGGGGTCACGCAGTGGGTAAAGATTTTTGACAGTACTATTGGTATCGTTTTCGATAGAAATAAAGGTTTCTTTGGCGATTCGTAGCTCTACCTGTTCTTTGGGTTTTATCGGATTTTGTGGTTTAAATCGCAGTTCGGTTTTGCCTTCGTTCCAAGTAAAGTCCTCGGCTTTCAATGGTACTTGTTTGAGGGTATCGTTTAGAATTTGGATTTTATTAGGGTCGAAATATTTGATGGGTTTGTTAAATACGATGGTATAAGGCATTTCTTTCAAGTCTATGTCGTCGCCCATTTTTGGTGTAATATCGTACTTAAAAGATTCTTTGACACTTTCGTCTTTTTTTCCTTTCGGGCGAAAACGTATTTTCTGGTCGATGTTTACGGTTCTGTCTAATGAGTCGGTCAGAACAAGTTTTACTTTAGTGGTGTCATTGGCTGTTCCTTTGGTATTATATATTTTGAGCGTTCGAGGGTTTTCTAATTGGTAAGTCAAAGAATCTTCATTTTTTTCAAACTGGATTTTTGATTGTTTGATTCCCCTATTCAATTCTATATAGTAATAGTTGGCGGTTGCCCTTGTTTTGAGAATTTTCACGGGGGCGTTGTTGATACGAGCGAGGTACAGGCTAATATTGGTTTTGTTTTCTTCTAAGTTTAGCGTATCGGTGATAAATCCAATTTTTTCTTTGGTTTCGTCGAAAAGCAAATTATTGTTGCCATCGGTTACGGCAAAAACTCTGTAGCGACCTGCTTTGACATTTTCGATGACAAAACGCCCACTGCTATCGGTTTTGGTGAAATAGTATGGTTTGATTTTGATGGGTGTCAAAGTATCAGAATATACATACAGCCCCACAGTGGCATCAAGTACCCCTTTGTCTTCAAACATATCCACCACATTTCCTTCTACCCTAATCGAGTCGATGACATTACCTGTACTAAATACAATTCTTACGTTTTTGGCAGGGTTGCGTTCGGTGATGTCTTTGATGGCTTCTCTAAAATTGAGGCTATAGGTGGTATTTTCTCTGAAAGGTTGGTCGAACGTCACACGCACACCTTTGGGCATAATTTTATGGCTGTAGCTTCCTTCGATGTTGGGTGTAATGAGTAGTTGTTGTTGGATGTTATCCACATTGGTATATTCATCGAATTGTAGCTCTACCATTTTTCCTCTGAAATTTTTACTTTGATTTACAGGAAAACTCCGAACCAATTTGGGGGCTAAAGTATCTTTTTTGCCTCCTGTTGGGGCTACAATTTGGGCACAACTCAACAGCATTTCGGTAAAAATGAAAGCTAAAAAAGTTATCAATACTATGTGTATTCCTTTCATGTGTATATGTTGAAAACTTTGTGGATAAAATCGACGATTACGCTAATGCTAGTCACAACGTTAGATTTTATGACTTATTTAGAAATAATTAGAATATTTTTTTTCGACAAAAATAAACCCTCGACGGTGATATACCATCGAGGGTTGTTGATAAATATGTGGATAAGTCTATTTTGTATCTTAAAAATGTGGATAAATAGCAAAAGTCTATGCTGGTGTTTTTTCAAAAATATATACAATGCTCGAATAGTTATGTTGGTTGGCTGCACCTTTTAGATTCGACTGCAAGCCTTTGACCAATGACTCTAGGTAGTTGGTGTTGCCGTATTTGTATTTTGTGGATAACATACTTACATAGAACGAATCGAATTTCATAGGCTGTGTTTTGACCAAGCTGAATCCATGTTGTTGAAAAAGCTGTTGCATACTTTTTTGTGAAAAATGGTAGAGGTGTCTTGGTACATCATAAGCTGCCCAATGGTTCTGGTAAGTTTGTGCATCATAGGATTCGTGGTTAGGAACAGCGATAATGACTTTTCCGTTGGGGGCAAGTTTTTCAAATAGCCAATCAATTGTTTCGTTGAGCAAATGCACGTGTTCTAGTACGTGCCACATCGTAATGATTTGGAAAGTTTGTTGAGGAAACGCCGATAAAATTTCGGGAGCTATGGTTGTCTGGTTGATTTGTTCGGCTAAAGCCCTAGCGTCGTCGCTGGGTTCTATGCCAGCTACTTGCCAGCCATGTTGCTGGGCGGCTTGGATAAACATACCTGTACCGCAACCAATATCGAGAAGTTTTCCTTTTTGCGGATATAAGCTTTCGATAAGGTTTACTTTTCCTTTGAGGGTAATATTTCTAACAGTATGGTACAATTTGGCGATAAGCCCCTTGGATGTATTGCTATGCGAAATATATGCTTCGGATTGGTAGTACTTGCCTATGGTATCGGCGGTTGGTCGAGGATTGGTAAATTTAAAGCCACAGCGATTACAACTTACTATATCGAACGTTTCGTTACTGACGGTATAATCTTGGCAGGTTAGGTATTGGGTATTTTGGGTATGTTTACATACGGGGCATTCTTTTATGTATTCTAGCATTGGTATCAGTGTTTAGTTTTAACAAAGATACAAAAGAATATTTTTTTTGCTTTGCTCCTATTCTACAGTTTCTTTTCAGCAAAAAAGCATTGGAAACTTCCAATGCTTTTTCGTTTGTTTTATCGACCCATAAAAATCATGAGTACCGAAATATCTGATGCTGATACGCCACTGATGCGAGAGGCTTGTCCGATGGTGGCAGGTCTGATTTTACCAAGCTTTTGTCTGCCTTCAATCGAAATGGCGGAAAGCTTACCATAATCAAAATCGGCAGGAATGGCGAGGTCTTCTAGTTTTTGCATTTTATCGACCATCTGCTGTTCTTTCTCTATATAGCTTTCGTATTTAATATTGATTTCGGCTTGCTCTAAGATTTCTTCGCTAAAGGTTTGGAAAAACGTTTCTAGCTCGGCGGTCATCGTGCGAAGGTTTGCTATGTTTATGTTGGGACGTTTAAGCAAATTGAGCAACGATGTTCCTTCTCTTAGTTGGGCTGTGCCTATGTTTTCTAAAGCTTCGTTGACTTCTGTGGGTTTTACCTTTTTGGTTTTTAAAGCTTCTACTAAAGTATTGGTTTGGTTTATTTTTGCTTCAACCTTATGCCATCGTTCTTCTGAGGCAAGTCCAAGAGCATATCCTTTGGCTGTAAGTCTGATGTCGGCATTGTCTTGTCTGAGTAATGTACGATACTCGGCTCTTGACGTAAACATACGGTAAGGTTCTTCTGTACCTTTGTTGATGAGGTCGTCAATCAACACGCCAATATAGGCTTCGGACCTTGATAAAACGAACGGGTCTTTTTGCTGTGCTTTTTGGTGTGCATTAATACCTGCCATCAAACCCTGACAAGCCGCTTCTTCGTAGCCTGTTGTGCCGTTGATTTGTCCAGCAAAGAATAGGTTTTGAATCAGTTTTGTTTCTAAGGTTTGGTTCAATTGCGTTGGAGGAAAGAAGTCATATTCGATGGCATAGCCCGGTCTGAACATCCTGACATTTTCAAATCCTGGAATTTTTTTCAACGCTGCATATTGTACATCTTCTGGAAGCGAAGTAGAAAAGCCATTTACATATACTTCTACGGTATTCCATCCTTCGGGTTCGACAAAAATTTGGTGACGTTCTTTATCGGCGAAGCGATTGATTTTATCTTCTACCGATGGGCAGTAGCGTGGGCCTAGGCCTTTGATACGCCCAGCAAACATCGGAGATTTCTCAAAGCCTGTTTTCAAAACTTCGTGTACTTCTTGGTTGGTATAGGTAATCCAGCAGCTTCTTTGTTGTGTAAGAGCTTGGGTGTCCATGTAAGAAAATTTACCGGGAAGTTCATCTCCTTTTTGCTCTTCCATCTTGCTGTAGTCTAGGCTACGTCCATCAACCCTTGGGGGCGTACCTGTTTTCATGCGGCCTGCCTCAAAGCCCAACGATACAAGTTGTTCGGTAATGCCTGTGGCTTTTCCTTCGGCGGTACGTCCGCCACCGAAGTTTTTTTCTCCAATATGAATCAGTCCATTCAAAAATGTTCCGTTGGTTAGTACCACCGCTTTGGCTCTAAATTCTATACCTAGTTGGGTTTTCACGCCTACTACACTATCGTTTTCGATGAGCAAGCCTGACACCATTTCTTGCCAAAAATCTATGTTATGGTTGCCTTCTAAGGCTAGTCGCCATTCTTCTGCAAAACGCATTCTATCGGACTGGCATCTTGGCGACCACATGGCTGGGCCTTTAGAACGATTCAACATTCTAAATTGAATCATGGTTTTGTCAGAAATAATTCCAGACATCCCTCCTAGTGCATCTATCTCTCTAACGATTTGTCCTTTTGCTACGCCGCCCATGGCTGGGTTGCACGACATCTGGGCAATGGTATTCATATTCATCGTTACTAAAAGCACCTTAGAACCCATCGTTGCCGCAGCATAAGCAGCTTCACAACCGGCATGACCTGCTCCTACTACTATTATGTCATAGTTACTATACATGGTTGTATATCTATATTGATTTGTTTTATTAGCCTATTTTTAATTTAATAATGTATTTTTAGCTATAAATACATTATTATTTGTACGCTATTAGTATTGTGTAACACCTGTGGAAAAACGCAAGTGTTCCACGTGGAGAGTTTTTTTAAAATGATTTATTTGGCAAAATCGCTGCGATAAAGCAGTATATAATTCGACTCTAGGTTTCGCATAGCAGCCTCTTCTTCGTCGGTATGGTCATCATAGCCACAAAGGTGTAGCAGGCCATGAACCAATACCCTAGGTAGTTCATCGCTGAGGGCTATGCCTAAATCTTTGGCGTTGTCTTCTACTCTTTCGATGCTAATAAAAATATCTCCTTCGATGATGCCTTCGCTTTCTGAGTTATCGAAAGTAATAATGTCGGTAAGGGTATCATGGTCTAAATACGTCACGTTTATCTCGTGTAAGTAGTCGTCAGAGCAAAAGATATAGTTGAGCTCACCGAGCTTAAATCCTTCTTTTTCAGCAACCTGTTTTAGCCAGTTTTTGGTTTTTAGTTTGTGTGGAAGCGTAAATTTTACGTCTTCTGTGAAAAAATGAATCATAGATTTATCATCAAAAATGAATGCCGTATTGTGAAAAGAATAGCCGCAGATGCCTCCATGACCTACGCTGTATAAACACGCAGGAACAAAGATAAGTGCAAAGATAATAGATAAAATTTAGCAAGTGAAAATCAATTGTTTAAAGACTAAAAAAGCCATCCTGTAACGGATGGCTTTGATTTATTGGATTCGTTTGAAATAAGCGTCCACTTGTTGTTTGTAATAGGGATTTAGATTGGGGGGAACGGTTTTGAGTAATTCTGTTTGTTTTTGCTTATCTTTTACATACTGCTGGAACTGCGGTGGGATTTTCTTGGCATAGCTATTGGCTGTTTCGGCTTTGCGTTTTTGGTCTTCTTCTTGTTCTTGCATGGCTTTTTCCGATTCGAGCAAACGGGTTAATACTTCTTTTTGACGATTGATAAGATTAGGGTTTAGTCGCTTGTTGACCAAATCTGTTTCAGACTCTTCCATTTTCTTCATCAGCTCTTTTACTTCATTACCCAGCTTATTCCCTTTTTCTGTACCTTTATTATTATCTAAAAATTGTTGTAGCATTTTTCTGATTTGGGCTTGTTCTCTAGCCATTTTGGCTAATTCCTCCGAAAGGCTCTTCCCTCCTTGCTGCCCTTTTTGAAGCGATTGTTGCATTTGTTGGTTGAGCATCTCTTGGCGTTTGCCTAAGCCTTGTTGTTGGTTGGGCTTGCTACTTTTCTTTTTGCCACTGCTCATCATCATCATTTGTTGTTGGTTTTCTTGCATTTGCTTCAATACATCTGAAAGAAGTAAGGCTAAATTGTTGATAGATGCCATAGAGAATTGTTGCTTGGCACTGATTTGTGACATTCTTCTATCTTTAATTAACTTTACCGCATCACCCATATAAGACTTCATGTTGGTCAATTCACGGGTAATCACCGACTCTATTTGTAGTACTCTTTTTGCCAACGCATATAGGCTGTCTTCTACAATTTTGGCATCATCTTGCAAATTCACTTGCTCTTGGGCCAATTTGATAAAACGAGGGTCTGAAGGACTCACGCCTCTAAAGTCTTTCATCAGCTTTTCTTGGTCGAACGATAGTTTTACTAAGTTTTCGAGAATGGCACGCAAATCATCCATGTTTTCCATATTGCTCTTCATTTCAGCCTCCATTTGCATATCTTCTAGTTTTTTAGAAAGCTCACGCATCTTACTGGCGGCTTTCTTCTGTTTATCGGAAGCGGCTTTCGATTGCTTCTGATTCATTTTTTGCATAGACTCTTGTTGCTCTTTACGAATATCGTCCTGTAAATTTTTCTCTAAATCTAAAGGGTTACTATTTTTTATTTCGTCATTAAGCTTTTCGGCTTCGTTCAACTCTTTTTGAATATCCTGAAATTCTTGTGAAAGCTTTTCTTGCTCTTTGGTAACTTGTTCTTGTTGTGTTTGCTTTTGTTCTTCGTTTGCCTGCTTGTCAAGGTTTTGATTTTGCTCTGAAAGTTGCTCTTCTTTTTCTGCTAGTTTTTGTAAATCTTGTATCGACTTCTCTAATTTTTGGTCAACCTGCATCTTTTTGAAAAGGTTTTGCAAGCGTTCCAATTCCTTTTCCATGTTGCGTTCACGGTTGCGAAGTTTATCCATTTGGTCTAAAATTTTAGGGTCATCTGGATTTTGCTCTAGCATTTTTTTCATTTCTTCATAAATTTTTTGGGTAGCTGGGTCGAGTAGCTGCTCCATCAATTTTTGTAAAGCTTCGAGCTTCGCTTTTTGTTCGGGCTGGGTTTCGTTAAAGCGTTGTTGCTGTTCGTTGAGGTTTTGATTTTGCTCCTGTAGCTTTTTAATTTCTGCTATCAAATCTTCTTTTTTCTTGGCTATTTCTTCAATGAGTTTCTTGTCTTGAAAATCTAATTCCTTTTTGTTTTTTAACCTATTTTCCAAAGATGTGATTTCTTTTCTAAGTTTTTGGGCTTTATCATAGGTTTTATCCAACAAAGCTTTAGTTTGTTCTACGGTATTATCAATCGCTTTTTCAATGGTTTTTTTGTTTGGAATAGCGTATTGTAAAATAGTCGAACGGGTCGATTTGAAGCCATGAGGCTCGTCGTTGTCCCATACTTGTACGTAATATTCTACTTTGTCTGAAGGATTGAGCTTCAAACTGTCGAGGTTCCATTGCTGATAAAAACTCTGAATGCTTTGATTTTTTTGAATAGGAATATTAAAAGAGCGATAATTATTAGGGGGATTTTTTCCTTCTCTGATAACCTTATAGCATACAGCTAATTTACTCAGTCCATAATCATCGGCAATGCTCCCTCCTAGCACCATGTAGTTGTAAAGCGTAGAATCTTTGTATTGCTCTAAATTAAGTTGTGGATATTTATCGGGAATAACCTGTAAATTGAATGAAATTCCATCTTTTGTGCTGGCATATTGGTTGTGTAATACGACGGTATAATTGCCCGACTGATTTGCTTTATAGGTAAAATCGAAACCACCGCCTAAGATTTTTTTATCGGCTGAGAATTGTTTTTTAGGATTTTCAAAAATCATGTCGATGGCATCTGTATCGCTCACTTTAAAATCCCATGTAATATTTGTTCCTTCGGGTACGGTGATATTACCAGAATTGGCTATTGTTTCGCTCGCTTTGTGCAAATAAGCAGGATAATTGAGATTTACATCGAAAAAAGCAAGGCTCGGTTTGTTGATAATTTCAACGGCATAATTGCCCGACTTAAAGCCTGCGGCTTCTAATTGAAAATCGAAAGCTTCTTGGACTTTACTAAAGGTGAAAGTAAAATGGCGGTTGTCGAGGCTTTCCATTTTGAGCTTACGTTCTTGTAGCAATACATACACTGCTTCGGGTAAGGTATTGCCTTGCAAGGTCAGCCGAATGCTAAAGTCTTCGTTTTTGAATGCTTGCAACGATTTATTTTCTAAGATAAAATGAAAAGGTGCTTCTTCTTGGTACTCATTTTTGAAATGAACAATCCTTTCGGTACTCTTCGTAATAAATGCTGGATATACCAATAGTACTACTAAAAGTATTAAAGAAGGCAAAATGACATATTTTAGATACTTTCTATTTTGATTTAATTTGATAGCATCGGCAAATTGAATGATACCCAATTGCTGTGATTTTTGTTCGATAGATGCCAACAAAAGCTCGTTTTGTTGCGTAGCAAGCGTAGCAGATAGCTGTAGGGTATTGAGGAGCTTATCGGCAATTTCGGGGAAAAAATGGCCAATTTGTTGGGCGGCTACTTCGTCAGATAAAGGCTTTTGTTTGCCATAAAGAAAAATGAGTGGTTTGATAATCCAAAAAAAGCAAATCAAACCAAAGCCCAACACAAAGGCAAAAAACAAAACCGCCCGAGGGGTCGTTCCAAAATGCCCGAAATATTCTAGCGTATTCAAAACAAGAAAGGCTGATAGTATCACCGCCGAAGAAGTGATGATGCCTTTGACTAAACGGTTTAAATAAAATTTACGTTTGTATGCTTCAATTCTGCTCAAAAGCGGCGTAATAGGAGACTGTGCCATAATTATAATGGATTTAGTTTACCCGTGAATAAAATGATAAGGGTGAGGTAATTGCATAAAAAGAAAATACATCGTGGAGAGGATTTTCCACAATGTATTTCTAAGTTAACGATTTATCCACAAAAAAAATATGACTGTGGATAAGTTTAGTTCATTTCTATTAAAACTGGACAATGGTCGGAATGTTTGGCTTCTGGTAAAATAACGGCTCTGCTTAGTCTTGGGGCTAACGTTTGGCTGGCACAGATGTAGTCGATACGCCAACCCAAATTTTTTTGTCTAGCTCCTGCCCTAAAACTCCACCAAGTGTAATGATGTGGCTCGGGGTTGAAATGGCGAAAGATGTCTATAAAACCTCCACCCAAAAACTGGCTCATCCATGCCCTTTCTTCTGGAAGAAAGCCTGAGCTATTGGCGTTCGATTTTGGATTGTGAATATCAATGGCTTCATGACAAATATTATAATCGCCTGCAATCAATAAGTTGGGATGGCTCTGCTTCAGTTGGTCGATATAAGTTTGGAAATCGTCTAGCCATTGAAACTTAAAATTTTGCCGTTCCTCGCCACTCGACCCCGAAGGCATATACACAGACATCAGCGAGAAGTCGGCAAAATCGACTCTGATGACTCTTCCTTCGGCATCGTAGGCTTCGATGCCACAGCCATACGCTACGTGTAAGGGTGTTTCTTTGGTAAAAATAGCCACACCCGAATAGCCCTTTTTTTGTGCAGGAAACCAATAGAGCTGATAGCCCAAGTCTAATAGTGGCTGTTGGTCGATTTGATGTGCTTCGGCTTTGAGTTCTTGCAAACAAATCATATCAGGGTTTACGGCCTTGAGCCAGTCGAGCCAGCCTTTACTGATAGCCGAGCGAATGCCATTGACATTATAAGTAACGATTTTCATGAATTAAATACTTCTTGTTCAAAATAGAGAAGGACATGAGCTTTTAGGAGTTTTTCTTGCTCCACAGTATTGATAAAAGGCAAAGGACGCAAGGCTTTCCAATGGGGCCAGCCGTCTTGGTCGATGCCATCTAAAGTATAAATTCCTGAAAAGCTTAATACCTTGCATATCGCAATGTGCATCAAATCTTGCTTTTCTTCTTTGGTAAAAAAACGATGCCCTTTCCCCAATTCTTGTACCCCAATAAGAAACAGCACAGCGTTGAGGTCTTCGGGGCTTTTGCCAAAGATGCGGGCGAGTTTATCGAGGAGGATGTCCCAACGTTGGGCAAGGTTTTCGTAGTCAAAATCCATGATTCTATGCTAAAATGTATAAGTAAAATCTAACAGCAAATGCAACAATAGCGTTTTCGGCGAGGCGAGCTTCTCCCCTACCCTAGTGCTGGTTTTCGGTGTTTTCTTCATGAAGTGCTTCCCAAAACTCAACGGCTCTTCTCAAATGAGGAATTACGATTGTACCACCAATGAGGGTTGCTACAGAAAAAATCTCTTGCATTTCGGCATCAGTAACGCCCAATTCATAACATTTTCCTAAATGATATTTGACACAATCGTCGCAACGCAAAACCATCGAGCACGCCAAACCAAGCATTTCTTTGGTTTTTTCTGGCAAAGCTCCTTCGGCATACGTATTGGTATCGAGGTTGAAAATGCGTTTGATAACTTTGTTGTCAGAAGAGAGAATTTTTTCGTTCATCTTACTTCTGTATTCGTTGAAATCAGAAACAAGTCCCATAATTTAGTTGTTGATTTTTTTAATATAAATATTTGAATTTCAATAAATTAAATCTTATTTTTATCTTGAAAAACAAAAATCTCAAGGTTGTTTATTCAATTAAAACATCTAAAATACAAAAAATAGTTCAGCGTTTTGATTTCCACCTATAAATCCATCGAATGCCATGATAATTCAAGCATTTTTACATCTGTTTTTTCCTTCAACCTGCGTCACTTGCCACGAGGCATTGCTGCTCCACGAAAATCATTTATGCACGGCTTGCTTAATGAAATTACCTTATACGGGTTCGCACGAGCAGCCCCAAGAAAAACTCATACACAAATTTATGGGTAAAGTACAGGTCAAGCACGTGTTGGCGTATTTGAAGTTCACCAAAAAAGGAATGGTGCAACAAATCATGCACAGTATCAAGTACAAAGGCAACCAAGATTTAGGCGAAACTTTAGGGTTTTGGTATGGTAATGAATTGAAAAATGCCTCTTTGAATCCAGCCCTAGAGGTGTTGCTTCCCGTGCCATTACACCCCCAAAAAATGCGTTTGCGTGGCTACAACCAAGCGGCTTGTATTGCCAAAGGTATGGCACAAGCTTTAGCAATACCCATGTATGAAGATGTCCTTTTTCGATACAAAGAAAAAGCCTCTCAAACCGCCAAAAAACGCTTAGAACGCTATGAAAATATGCGAGATGTATTTGGAGTCGAACAGCCTCAAATGATTGAAGGAAAACACATTGCCATTGTTGATGATACCCTTACTACGGGTGCTACTTTAGAAGCTTGCGCACAATTACTCAAGACGGCAAAGCCTGCTTCTATCTCAATTATTGTACTAGCCAATGCCGAATAAAAAAAGGCGTTACGGGTCACGTAACGCCTTTTTTATGTTTAAAATAACACTTATTTTGTTCCTGCTCTAATCATCGCACAACGGAAACCGATGGTTGAAGTGGCTGAATCTTGGTCGAGATAACGACGTGTTCCTGGCGCTAACCAAATAGCTACGTCTGCCCAAGAACCACCTTTATACACACGTGACTTATTGTCAATCAAAGAGTTATTGCCTTTTGTATCGTAATTTTTTGCTTCATCGAGGAAGTCATTTCTACGAATAGGGTTCAAATCACTTACGTCTGAGTTTGACAAAGGACGATACAAGTCATACACCCATTCATTTACGTTACCAGCCATTTGGTACAAGCCAAAGTCGTTGGCTGGATAAGAGTAAATCTCTGTAGTAATGATTGCCTTATCGTTGGCTTTACCTGCAATACCTGCGTAGTCGCCTCGGCCACGTTTGAAGTTGGCCAACATCGCTCCTTTGGTTTTGCCTTTAGGCGAACGCATCGACGGGCCGTCCCAAGGATAAATACGTTGGTTGGTTTGGTTTTCGTCTTCGTATTGTGTTCCAATCATCGCTTTGGCGGCATATTCCCACTCTGCTTCTGTAGGAAGGCGGTAATTTGGTAAAACAATACCTGATTCAATCGCCAAACGAGAGCCTGATTTTTGTGCCGCAGCTTTTCCTTTTTTACCTCCTTTTTTGTTGGCAAGGCTGTTGTTAACGGCTGCCGTTCTCCAAGTACAATAGTCGTTTGCTTGTGTCCAAGAAACCCCTACTACTGGATACATACGGAAGCCCGGATAACGCAAATACTGCTCAACATAAGAGTCGTTAAAGGCAAGTTCGTTTTTCCAAACTAAGGTATCAGGAAGAGCCGACTCATAAAATTCTTGAGAAGAGTCTTTTTTGATGCCATTCAAGTATTCGAGATAGTGAACGTTGGCAATTTCTGTTTCGTCCATGTAAAAAGACTGTACAGAAACGGTTCTTTCGAGGTTATCACGGGTATTGATAACGTCCTCTTCAAGAGCACCCATCGTAAAACGTCCGCCTTCAATGAATACAAGGTTTGGTCCAGTAGGTTGTCCTTTAAATTTCTTATCTACTTGGAATCCCCCTTTTTTGTTGTAGCCAATGCCTGTTGCCGTACTAGACTTTCCAAGCTTGACGCTGTTAGGTTTTTTGCTTTTACAGCTACTTACCAAGGCTAAACCTGCAAGTAAGACTGCGACTGATTTAAGAGACAACTTCATTTCGTAAGTAATTATATTGTCGAGATATAAATGTATTTATATTAATCCGATGTGGAGTGACTAGCTACAAAATTAAGGTTTTTCTTGTAAAAACATCAACTTGTTTCTTTATTCTTCAAAGTTATTGTAAGAAAAACGAGTAAACGGTCTATTTATGCCTTTGCGATGTCGTCTAACACGTGGGCGAGTTCATCTACAGAGATGATTTTTTCAAAAGAAAGAATCAGTTTGCTTTTCACTTCTTTGAGCATACATTTCTTAGTATTGCGTTTGATATATTCTAAGATTTTGCCAAAGGTATCTGATTTATAATATTTTTCGTTCTGTGTTGAAACGAAGAAACATTTTAGGTTATTGTTCTTGAGGCTGACTTTTTCGATGCCTAATTTTTCGGCTTTCCAACGTACACGTACAATTTTAATCGCATCGGCTACTTCGATGGGCAATGGCCCGAATCGGTCAATCATAGAAGACTGGAATACTTGCAAATCTTCTTCGGTTTTCATATCGTCGAGTTGGGTGTATAGAGCGATGCGTTCAGAAATACTTTTTACATAAGATTCAGGAATCAAAATGGGTAAATCGGTTTCGATTTGGCAATCTACTTTCATTTTCTCTACTTTTTCACCTAAATCTTGCTCGAATAAAGCCCTAAACTCATTTTCTTTGAGTTCTTGCACTGCTTCGTCCAGAATTTTATGATACATTTCGTAGCCCAAATCATTGATAAAACCGCTTTGTTCTGCCCCAAGTAGGTTGCCTGCTCCTCGGATGTCTAAGTCACGCATCGCCACTTTAAAGCCATCGCCTAAATCAGAAAACTCTTCGAGTGCCGAGAGTCGCTTGCGTGCATCGGTTGTAAGCAACGAGAGTTGTGGGGTGAGTAAATAACAAAAGGCTTTGCGGTTGGAACGCCCCACCCTACCCCGCATTTGGTGCAAATCTGACAAGCCGAAATGATTGGCATTGTTGATAAGCATGGTGTTGGCGTTGGGTATGTCTAAGCCCGATTCGATGATATTGGTAGAAACTAGCACGTCGTAGTGTCCTTCGATAAAGTTCATCATTACTTTTTCGAGCTTGTCGCCATCCATTTGTCCATGTGCAATGCCAATTTTGGCATCTGGCACAAGCCTCAAAATGGTATTGGCAATGCCTTCGAGGTCGTTTACTCGGTTGTGGACAAAATACACTTGTCCACCACGATTGAGCTCAAAACTAACGGCATCTCGCAATAAAACGTCGTTCAACACGTGTAATTCGGTTGTTACGGGCTGCCTGTTGGGCGGAGGCGTAGCAATCACCGAGAGGTCTCTTGCACCCATCAACGAAAAATGCAAAGTACGAGGAATGGGCGTAGCGGTGAGGGTTAGTACATCTATATTGACCCGCATTTCTTTGAGTTTGTCTTTTACTTTTACCCCAAATTTTTGCTCTTCGTCGATAATCATTAGCCCTAAATTTTTGAATACCACATCTTTATTTACAATGCGGTGCGTACCAATGAGAATATCGGTTTCGCCATTAGCTACTCGCTTGAGGGTTTCTTTGATTTGTTGGGTCGATTTGAAGCGATTGACGTACTCGACCCTGCAAGGGAACTGTTCGAGGCGGTCTCTGAATGTCCGAAAATGCTGCATCGCCAATACCGTCGTTGGGACTAAAATAGCCACTTGTTTCGAGTCTGCTACTGCCTTGAACGCCGCCCGAATGGCTACTTCGGTTTTGCCAAAACCCACATCTCCGCACACGAGTCTATCCATCGGATGCGGTTTTTCCATATCGGCTTTTACTTCGGCGGTTGCTTTGGCTTGGTCGGGGGTATCTTCGTAAATAAACGATGATTCGAGTTCTACTTGTAAAAAACTATCAGGCGAAAAGGCAAATCCTTGGGCCATGCGTCGTTGGGCATACAAAGCAATGAGTTCTTTGGCTATGTCTTGAACTTGCTTTTTGACCTTCGTTTTTTTGTT
>JACCDQ010357694.1_pt1 | contig 36973 bp, 23 predicted proteins | sample 7446031 | NCBI WGS metagenome assembly JACCDQ01 (sample SAMN15323442, study PRJNA562643) | freshwater metagenome | isolation source: river surface water | place: USA:Blue River Watershed | collected 2017-08-17 | reverse complement strand
TTTTTTTGCATTTTTCCGTAAAATACAATTGATATTTATGGTTTTTCCGTAACTTCATTTTTTAAATAGATTTGAACTTTGCCGCCCCAGTTATGAAGAAATTCACTTTTAAACTTTTAATTACGATTCTCGTAATTTTGATAAATCCAGATTCCGTTTTTGCTCAAGTTAACGATTCTAACTCAGTCACTTCAAAAGATACAATTTTATATCAATTCAATCTTTCCAATAATAATGAAATTTATGGAATCATTATAGAGGAGACTCCTCGAGAAACAACAATCAAGGCACAAGATGGTAGAATTATAATTATTCCAACCTTTGAGATTCTATCCAAAAAGCCGATTTCTCAGGTAATAAAGGTAAATGGGCAATTGGTATTCAAGAATCCTCATCCATCTCGATATTTTTATGGACCTTCGGCGTTACCCATGGAAAAAAATGAGTTATATATAAATTCGGTTTACTTCTTAACTGCACAAGTTCAATACGGGTTAACTGAGAATTTCTCTTTCGGATTTACTACTTCATTCTTTCTTTCTCCAATGGCATTAACAGCTAAGTACTCTATAAAATTGGATGAAAAAAACCATATTGCTTTCGGTGGTATGGGAGGTTCGTTTTCTTGGTTGGCTCCAGAATCTTATTGGGGTATAGGATTTGCTTCGTACACCTTTGGTAATTCTGAAGCCAATATTTCAGCTACCGCTTCGGCTTTGAAAACCAACTTCACAGAATCAACATCACCATTATTCAACTTTGCTGCACACAAACGTTTAGGTAAAAACCTGAGTTTTATGGCCGAAGTATATCATATACCTGAACTTAAATTTACTATTGGAGGTCCATTTTTAAGATTCTACTTCAATAAGACAGCGTGTTGGGATTTTGGTTTGATCTTCTTTAAAAGTGAGAGTATTTTTAGTTACAATGACGAACGCAACTTGCGAATACTACCCGCTTTCAGTTATACCTTCAAATTCAATCAAGATTAATATTATCATTTTATACCTTGTTACTTCGAATAACCTCAGACATTAGCAAAACAAAATTCAAGCTTATAATCAATTAATAGTATAAACTGATAATTATCATTTATTTTTTAAATTAGAAAACGCATTTTTGAGACATGAATACCAATCATTTAAAGTTGCTTGCCTCTTTCCTTGTATTTGTTGCATTAACTTGCACAAGTATAGGCCAAGCTCAAATCCCTACAGACAACAAAGCCCTAAATAAAGATTCTGCAAAATTAGAAATTGCTGATACCTCTTTATACATTATTAAAACCAACGATGGAAATTCCATTATAGGTAAAATTTTAGAGGAGAACCCAAGAGAAACCACGATCAAACTTCAAGACAATCGGGTAGTTATTTTACCTTCATATATCATCGTTTCACGCTCGAAGGTGTCTACCGAAAACATGATTAAAGGACGCGTTTTTCTTCCCAACCCTCATCCTTCTCGGTATTTCTATACACCCACCGCACTACCCATGAAAAAAGATGAAATTTATATTCAATCCATCTATTTCTTAACTGCACAAGTACAATACGGAATAACCGATAATTGGTCACTCGGAATTGCAACCACATTAGCCGCTATTCCTATGTTTATTTCAAGCAAATATTCATACAAAATAATGGATAAACACCATGTGGCTATCGGCGGACAAATTGGAAATTTGACCTATGTGGAGCCCAATACGTATTTGGGTATTGGATTTGGTTGCTACACATATGGAAACGCAGAATCCAACATTACATTAGCTGCAGGATATTCAGTATATTCTGAGAAAGGGTATTTCACATCCGGTTATTATCCCGATGGAACGGGTGGATATATTACTAAATATACCGATCGAAGAGTTTCAAAATACTCACCAGCAATAAGTATTTCAGGTAGTCGAAGAATCTCTAATTCTCTTGCTTTTATGGGCGAATTTTGGGTATTACCTGAAACAAACACCGTTTTTGGAGGTCCATTTTTACGAATGTTCTTTAATAAAACCGCTACTTACGACATGGGATTGGTTTACATTTTAGTGGATGATTTTCCCTTACTTTTACCCGCTTTCTCATACACCTATAAGTTTAACCAAAATTAAACCCTATTAATTCCTATGATTTCACAAATTATTAAAAAATCAAGTTCAGCTTTATTCATTTTAAGCGCTTTATTAATACAAGGCTGCGAAAAAATGATTGAAATTCCCAAATGCGGTACTCAAAAAGTATTGATGGTAGGTGCTACGGCTGCTACGGTTGAGGCATACATCGAATTTGATGGAAATGCAGAAACCATAGAAAGTGGAATTTGTATTTCTCAGCATTCAAATCCAACACTTAACGACATTGTACACAAAAACAAAAACACCAGCATTGAACCTTTTCAATTGGTAATTCAAGATCTTAAACCTATGACCACCTATTACGCCAGAGCGTATGCGCGCAATAGTGAAGGATTAAGTTATGGAAAAGCGATTTCTTTTAGAACTGGCAATAAAGAAATTGGTGAAGAATTTCAAGGTGGAAACGTATTCTATATTTTACAGCTAGGTGATTTAGGATTTGACTCAGCTGTTTGTCATGGACTTATTTGCACTTCTATTGACAAAATAGCTGAGTTACCTTTTTCTAATTTGTCAGGTAATTTTGGTGCTAACAGCAGTGAGATTGGATTTGGTCAAGAAAACACTAACAATATTTTTTCCAATATAGGAGTTAGTGCACCTGGACCAGCTTATTGTTACCAATTAAGTCATAAAGGATATTCCGATTGGTTTTTACCCTCCTTAAACGAACTACGTGTATTAATGGAGGCGAATATGAGTTATATTTCTACCTATTCAACATGGTCTGCTTACATGTCATCTACTGAAATAGACAATATATATTACTCAGTTTATAGAGTCCAACCTGCTAACGGCTATTATTATTATAATGGAAATACCTTCTATGTTCCAAAAACCGACTATCGAATGAAAGAAACAAATTACAATATTTATGTTTGGCCCATTCGCACATTCTAAAAATATCCGTTTGTGTGACGCTGGAAAATTCTAAAATATTTCCATCACTTCAAATGTAGCATCCAAAATTTTAATTGGGGAAGTACAAAAACTTTCTTAAACGAGTTGATTTAAAATGCTTCCCCAATATAAAAATAGATACCGTAACCCTCTTTTTGCAACCCTACATCAATGCGTGTAAAAATATCTTTTTTGGGAAACAATAAGTAACGCAAACCAGCACCCCCAGCAAATTTAAAATGTTGAATGGGCATAATATCCGAAACCGTTCCAATACTACTAAAAACCGCGCCTCCCAAACGCTTACTAAAGGGGAATGGAAGAAATCGATATTCCAATTGAGCTGCAACATACCTATTGTCTCTAAAACGACCTAGGTAATACCCACGCATAATCATATCACCGCCCATCATACTTAATTGGTTAAATGGAACTTGCCCTGATGAAAATTGACCATACAATTGCATTGCCAATACTTGATTCTTCAATATCGGCTTGAAATACCTTCCGTCTACTATTAATGTATTCATTGGAAATGATTGTTCCCCAAACACCTTTCCATAATGCAAATAAGCGAGTTCAACTAAATATCCATCACGAACATTCAATACATTATGACGAGAATCAAAAATCAATCCCAACCCCAGACCTAAATTCCTACTTCCGTTGCCACCAAGAGGTATTGGATTCGTTTGAAATCCCTCAGACCAATTAAATTGTGCTCGACTCAGTTGCTGATAGTCTAATTCAAGTCCAGCAAAGAAGTTGCCCTTTACACGGTAAACCAACCTCTCCCGAATACTATAATAATTGGCAGGCACCACTGCTTGAATCTCATCTTTAGATTGAATTCCAATTCCGTAAAACGATAACGGATAATTTTGCAATCGAATTTTACCAAGTGCCAAATATCGATTCTTCGCTCCAAAAATGGCATGATCCATCCATAATCCAACTTGTTCGTTTTGGGTATAAAAACCGAATGCACTTATTTCACTTAAACGAATAGTTGTGTCGTTTTTATAATGAAAAACAACCAAACCGCTCATGCCAAATTCCCATCGCGTTTCAGGTGAATAGCCGATAGTTGGATAAAATAAAAATCGTGGTTTTGAACTAGAAACGGTGTCGCTCACCATGTTACGAATCCAACTTGGTAATTTTATCCTTGAATTCAAAGATAATAATTGATGATCCGGATGTATATAGTGAAACGCTGAACCTGTGCTTGATACACATGAATCCTCTTGCTGCAAAGTTGTCTCAGGTTCAAATGTGTTGATATTAGCTAATAAGGTTGTATCCGTAATACTTCCAGTTACCGAAGTGAACTTCGGCATCCACAAAATAAAAAAGACAATTCTACCCAAACGGGAGAAGAAATGACGATTCCCTTTTATCATCCTTGCAAAGAAAAGTTGAAATTACTAAACCCCAATTAGTTTTTTTGGAACTGTCCAGTAATTGAAACTTGTGAATTCCGAACTTCAACAAAATACAACCCAGAAGATACAGAACCCAACTCCAATTCGATTATACCATTTTCAAAACTAACTTGATTAAACGGTACATTTCGTCCAATCACATCCCGTATGTAGATAGCACGTATTCCTTCAGTTAACCATGCATCGGATTTCAAGAAAATGCGATTCGATTCAAGCGGATTTGGGTAAATTGTAATCGCTTGCTTTCTAAGCAATTCAGTATGGGTTCGATTCATAACAATGGTCTTGGATGATTTACATTCACAACCTTTCTCGGCAGTTGAAGCAACCATGCTTACCTCAAAAGTACCATCAGAGCCAAGATCATAAACAACAGATGCATTCACATTGCTCGAAGATTTATTTCCAATTCCTTTTACATTCCACTGATAATTTACGCCTTCTTGTCCACCAACAACACCTGATGCATTTTTAGGTTCAAATTTTGCTCCCCAAAAAGCATTTTCATAGGCAGTTGAAAACTCAAAATCACAGGTCTTGGGCAACTCAAATACATTTACCGGTTTCACTGATATAGATTCACAACCATTTTTCAATTGAGCTCTCAAGGTTACATTGTATGTTTGATTTTGAACGGGTGAATATTTCTGGGATGCATTGAAACCTACAAATGTATCACTGTTTCCAAAATCCCAATGATACGAAAGACTATCCGATGCCATAAATTCTGTTTTATTCATGAAATGCACAGTATCACCTGAACAAACTTCTTCAAAAGTAAATTCCGGTTTCACTTCGTTCAAAACACGTATTTCACGTTCAATTGTTGAGGAACATCCATTATCTAGTTGAACTACTAAACTGATTTTATGATCACCAACTCGATTCCATAGCCATTGAATGGTATCTTTCGTAGAAACTTGAACATCGTTAATATTCCAATTTCTTGTTTCATTAGTACCCGCGATTTTGGGTGTTTTGTTTTCAAACAATGTTTTGCTATTCAAGCACAACCTATCGAATACAAATTCAGCCTCTGGAGATGGTTTAATTGTAATTGATTTGGTAATTGAATCATTACAACCAAATTCCGAATTGATTACCAATTTTACATTCTTAGTACCTGATTTTGTATATGCATAGCTCGTGTTTTTCTGCGTACTTACAGCACCAATTTCATCAAAATTCCAAACCACACCAAATAGACTACTGTTCATCACTGTGGTGTTACTGAATGTAACTTTATCACCCACACAGCCTCCACCAGAATAGGTGAATCCCACTTTTGGATTTTCAAATACCGTAACTTTATTCTGAGCAGATGATGAACAACCGTTTTTAATTGCATTTAAAACAACTGTGTAAGTGCCATATTTGCTGTATTTGTATCCAAAATCCATCTTTGATACCGTTTTATCACCAGAATTATCACCAAAGTTCCAAATCATTGTGGCTAAGGTATCTGAAGAAATATTACTAAATAAAATATCTTGGCCTTCACATCCACTATTTCGGGTAAACTTAGCAGTAGGAGTTTGAGTTATATTCAACGAGGTAGTTTTCTCAAAAACAAATCCGTAAGGATAGGTTTTTGCCACTAACTTTATTGTATAATTACCGCCAGACGTATAAATAAAACTACCGTCAATATCGTTGCTCGAATCCTTTGATGAAGTACCATACATCCACGTGTAATCCATGAATGAATTTTTACCTTTAATTGTTGATTTATTCACAAAATCCAACGTATCGCTAGAACATAATTTTGAAGGTGTAATAAAATTCAATTTCGGTGTTGGGTTGATATATATCCACACGTTGATGATCGTGTCGCAACCATTTAAATTATCAGAAATCTTTAATTGCAATTGAACTATTGAATCCTCCAATAATGTATCATTCGTAACAAAATTCCACTTCAAATCACTTAAACTTGTTGGAATAGTAATGCTGCTTCCTGAAATCGTTTTTCCACTTGAAGTTCGTGCAGAAGTAGATGCCACCCATTTCTTAGTTGAACCATAATCAGAACGACTCATTCCTGTTGGTGCTGCTACATCAAAACTCACAGTCAATCCCAAATAGCTTGCAAATTGACTGCTTGAAATTAAATAGGGATTGTTTTTACTTCCTGAATTAGTAACCAAAGACAACTTGGATCCACCCGGAGCTTTTTTTACGAAAGTTGAAAAAATCAACGTATCATCTTTGGCATTGTCATTCGATTGACCAATAAATAATTTCAAATTCTGCTTACCAACTGCAATCAATTTCACCGGATTCGAGAATTGCACAACTGATGTGTCCATAGGTAAAATTGTTTTTTTAATTTTCTCTGTAACCATCTTACCGTTAAATAGATAACCCACCATAATCTCATTTATAGTATCTGAGTAATCGTTTGCAACCGTCATTTTCAAGTTAAGTTCATATCCATTGCAAATGGAGTCAGCAAGACTAAAATGTGCACGAACCATTCTCAAATTCATAGAATCTTCATAGCAGCCACGATCCGAGCTTACTGTATTTCGTTTCTTTCCAGTTAAATCTCGATCAGAAATAGATTGAGGCTCAACATTGTTTTGATTCTTTATGTTTTTGGGATGAAAATCGCCTTTTGCTTCGTTAACAAACTTGGAATTAATGTTGTAATTATCATCGTCGACAAATCCACTATTTTTCCAATCTGTATAATCTGAATATTGGTTTGTTTCAATAGCCCACCATTCGGTACTGTAATTAGAAATAATGGAATTGCTCGAAATTTTACCAATGGTGTTGTAAGTATATAAACTTACAATTGTACCAGTTCCACTGCCTTTACCATCTACAATGTTTCCAATAAAATCGATATTTGAATCATCATCCACGGAAACTAAACTACTAATATGATTGCTGTTATTATCATCGCGATCATAGAACGTATTTTGAATAATTTTTAAATTGTAGCCTGAATTATAATTGATCGTGTAAAGTCCATGTGTTTCCGCATCACCATAATTGCCCGCCAACAAGTTGCCCACAAAATCTACATTTTGCACATAAACAAAATAGCAAGCCGCTAAAATACCAGAAGAATTTCCTGCACAAGTATTATAAGTAACACGATTATTCTTTACTGACCAACTTCCAGCCCACATATTCATAATGCCGTAAAATTCACTTTGTGCTGTGTTGGAATCAACACGATTATTATGAATCTCATTCATATTGTATGAAACCGATTGAACATCCAATCCATAAATACATATTGCTACAGTCTTATTTCCCCCGGAACCAAAATCACAATTTGAAATAGAATTGTTATTCATTTTATAATCGGCTCCATATCCGGCAAAAATTCCAAATGCATTTCCACCAACACCATTTACATTGTAGATGGTATTGCGATTGATATCAATGGCTTCCCCCAAATCCGAATATATCCCGTGAAACAAACTTGTATATACATGATCGTGTATGTAATTACCCGAAAAGGAAACAATCCATTTATTTGCGGGATCACCAATTACATTAACAGCATGTATACAATATAGTTTACTAATTAAATTGGTAGTTGAATTGATTGTGGCTCCCTTATAAGGTAATTGAAAGATTTCATTATCATCTAAACGTACAGCCCGATCCACGGTGTATGCTTCTTCAATATAAATTGCTTTAACCAATGAATCTACTCCATCAGAACTACTGGCATCTGAACGCGAAATTTTGTTGCCAATGGCATGTTCTCCGTTCACAAAACGCATATAAATTCCTATACTATAAAAATTGGTTATTCTATTATTAATGAAAGAATTATTTGTTCCGCTTTTGGAATAAGAACTGGAATTTTGCTGATCCAAAATACCATAATTTGGACCTGGAGAACCACCCTTACTTTGCATAATACAATTACTAATGGTATTACCTATTCCATTAGAAAATGCATTTGGAGCCTTGGCAATGGCTGAATCTATATGAGCAAAAACCACATATCCACCTTCTTGAGTTGAAATAGTATTTAGCTTACTAAAGTTAAAAATACAACTATCAATTGTGTTGCTATCTGCTTGGTTACTAAAACGAACACCCATTAAACTCGAAGACGTGAATTGATTTTCAAAAGTCAAATTTTTAATAATCACGTGATCCACGCCATTTAGAAACACCATCTCTCGTTTTAAATTCCCAACCAATTTCTTCCCTCTACCATTAATAATTAATCGTGACTTTGCACTCGTTGGGTTACTACTGGGTTTTAAAATCGTATTGGTTTGTGTTAGAGTAATATCGGAATTGAAATTCAATATCACATCTCCATTAACTCCAAACTTATTAAAATCCGCAACGAATGATTCAAACGTTGTGTAATCAGACCCAGAGCTACCAATGGTATAAACACCCTTCAGTTGGGCCCAAATTTGAGTTGGATTGATTATTAATAATCCTATTAAAACGAATTTAAAAATGCGGGTAATAGACATAGAAACAAATTTAATCATTTCAAAGTCTTTATAATGTAAAGAATTATTCAGCAGCTAATCAATGTCCAAATTTTTGATTAACTGCAAAAAGAATTTCAGTTATTTCATAATTTGCAACTTGCCGAGACGTTCAGAGCCCATCATCAAAATATAAATTCCATTCGGCAATTTAGACACATCCAAAAAACCATCATCCCATTTAATTTTAGCAATCGAATCTCCTGTATAAGAATATATATCAACTACTTCACTTTCATCATCACCCAATCTTTTACCATCAAATTTCAAATCATGAACGAATACAAAATGGCTTGTCGGATTAGGGAACAAAACATAATTGCTTAATTCTTTATCATTGAATCCGTGTGTAAATTTAAATTGTTGTTTAGCAGAAGCAACTCGATCTGAAATATAGGGTTTTACACCAAAAGTTGCGTGATTTCCCAGCCCTTGATTGATGGACTTCTTCCAATCATCGTATGTAAACCCGTAATCACTACTCCAAGTACCTGAAAAATGTTTATCCTCCTTAATCCATGGATCCAATCGTTTTGCCAAAGAATCAATCACTGGGAACATGTGTTCCTCATTAAAAAAATCATTGACTGCGCCAAAAACAAAACCCTCAAACATCTTTTGAAACTCGGCATGTTCCAATAATGCATAAGTAAGAGTAGCCGAACTTTTCCCTTTATCTCCCCAATTATGAATGTTTCTCGTGTTGATATTGGAGAAGCCCCATTGCACCCCGAATGTATTATCCATATCATACGGCAAATAATTGAATGTCTGATCTTTAGTTTGATCATACAAGTAATAATTATTTTTATTGGCAAAATAATTATCCCAATGACCGATTAAAATTTCAGCAGCCAAAGCTTTTAAATACGAATCCGTGTTTACCCATTCTCCAATCGAATCTTTAAATTTATCCGCAGGCAATTTATGAATCAACGAAATTAGGTTCACCAATCGAGTGTAGTCGTCTTGAGATTCATTGGTTTTTAAATCGTATGCCCTTTCGTTCTCGGGGGATGGATTAATTACATCCTTATAGGACTGTTGATTCTCTCCCAAATAACCTAAATCAGCCGGCCAAGTGCATTTATATAAATTGCCAGATTTCTCGTTGAACCGACTATTCAAAAAAGTTTTATCTATAAATTCTACTATACCTCGAACTCCAAAATATTCACCGTTTACATACAATCTAACATGATTTACCCGAGCGTGTGGAACACCCATTTTTCTCATAGTATAGGCACTTAAAAACTCCCTCATCATCGACGGATCATTGTGATTTCCGTGGATATTCAAGGTTTTTAATCCTTGAAATGATTGAGAACTTATGCGTTTATCCGTGTCTATTCTAAACGATTTGCGCTTGGATGTTCGAGATGTATTCCCTTTCAATCGAATATCGCAATTTGACAAGGTATCTTTTTCATCGTAAATCAACGTAACTAAATACCTTTGATTCGTCCAAAGATTCTCAGTTTTTACCATTTCATTGTAATCGGATGTATCGATCCAGAGTTCCAATTTGTGAATTTGATCATCAAATAATGTTCCGTTATTCGGATACACGGCATTTTGGGAGGTTAAAAACCCCCAAAATAAAAAATTTACTATTAAAAAAGAGCCAATGCGTATTTTAAACGTGTTTCTATAATTCATATTGTTATTCAAATATATGATGATCAGAACCAAGATTTACTCAATCCAATTCCGATGCATCAATTGCTTTATTGGATTCATTTTCGTGACTTGGACTTTCAAAAATCTCCAAATCAAACAAATGTATAGAGGCAAAAACGTGGTCAAAAATATCAGATTGCACTGTTTCATAGTCCGACCAAACTTTGTCTTTTGAAAAGCAATAAATCTCAACAGGAACACCTTTATCTGTAGGCGATAGTTGTCTCACAATTAAAGACAAATTCTTATTTATTTCGGGATTTTGGAGTAAATAGTTTTTCAAATACACCCGGAATAGACCTAAATTGGTAAACTCCTTACGGACTCCTTTGCCTGTGCGCTCTATTTCCGTATTGTAAGCATCCAATTCAATTTGTTTTGTCTCAATGTATTCTGTCAACAAAGGATTCTTCTTGAATCGCGACAACATTTGGGGTGTACAAAAACGGACACTGCTTTGTTTAATGTTTATAGCTCGCTTAATTCTTCGACCATCCGATTCTTCCATACCTCTCCAATTTTTGAATGCATCTGTTGTAAATGCAGTGGTTGGAATGGTGGTAAAAGTATGATCCCAGTTTTGAATTCGAACGGTCGATAAATTTATATCGATCACTTTACCATCTGCCCCGTATTTAGAAAATTCCACCCAGTCGCCATTGCGTAACATGTCCTGTGAAGAAATTTTGATTGAAGCTGAAAGTCCCAACAAAACATCCTTAAAAATCAATAATAGTGCGGCACTCATTGCACCCACTGCGGTTAGCAATGATAGTAACGACTTCTCGGTTATCACAGAAACGGCGAAAAGCAACGCCAAAATACTTACTATCATACCTCCCAATTGAACAAAAGATGCAATGGGTTTATCCTTCAAGGAATCCATTTCAAGCATGATCACCTTGAGCACTTTGAGAACACTTTGTACAAACTGGTGTATTACAAAAATGATCGATAAGGCAAGTATAATTTCCAGGGGATGAATAACGCTTTCAAAACCATACAATACCACTTTCAAACTGCTCTGTGCAAACCAAAGTGGTATGATATGACCCAAAAATTTAAATGTTTTCTTATCAACAAGTTCGTTTAAAAACGGATGATTGATTTTTTGAGAATATCGTTTGATCAACGATAAAATAATCTTACGAGCAATCCAATCCATCAAAAGAACCACGACCAAAAGAGTTACTATCAAAATCGACATTTTAACAAACATGGCCGATTCTTTTGAAACACCAGCGTTCAAAACTTGCTGGTAGGCCCAATTTGCAAATCTTGCTTCAAACGTAAAATTCTGTATAATTAACATAATGCACTAGAAATAATTAAGTCGCTAAATTTCAAAGTTACAATTCCACCTCCAAAATACCATCCTCAGTCGAATTGGATTCGGTAATGGTCGCAATATTTACGAGGAAATCGTAAATTTGAAGAATGACCGTTAAAATTCCGAAATGGTTTTTATTATGCATACTTTCATTTTTCCTGAGCACGGGTGCAAAATGGTCTAATGATTTATTTGAATTTGCAAAAAACTTAGAAATATTCTCTTCAGTATACAAAGAAGTAGGTGAACATTACGTTGACGATATACCTCCAGGAGAACTAATTAAATCGGCTATTTCTTCCATGTTGAAAACACTGGATCCTTACACCGTTTTCTTCTCTGAATACCAAGCCGAAGAAGCTTTAATTGAACGCCATGGAGAATACGGTGGTGTTGGTGCCCGAATTCAATTTCGAAATCAACTACCCATAGTTACAGAAATTATCAAAGGTTATGGTTTTCATAAAGCAGGAATCCTATTGGGTGATCAAATAGTAAAAATTGAAAATACTTCAGTTTCTGATTTTGGGCATGAAGATTTAATGCCGCTTTTTAGGGGTGCACCTAATACGCAATTTAAAATTCAATTGGTGCGAGGAAAAGACACACTCGTAAAAACCGTTTCACGAAGTAATATTGAAACGAAAAGTGTTTCATATGCTGGCATGATAGATGAAAGCACGGGTTATATAAAACTCGATGAATTTGGTAATGATTGTGCTCGTGAAGTAGAAACCGAACTCAAAAAGTTACAGCAAAACTCAAAATTCGGTGGTTTAATCCTTGATTTAAGAAACAATGGAGGGGGCTTACTCAATGAAGCAGTAAATATTGTCGGTCTCTTTGTAGAACCTAATACCACGGTGGTAAACCTAAAGGGTAAAGGTCATCAAGGACCCAAAAACTGGAAAACAACTCAGAAACCCATTGCTCCAAATTTACCCTTGATTATCCTTGTAAATAAAAGTTCTGCTTCTGCCTCCGAAGTAGTAAGTGGAGCTCTCCAAGACCTAGATCGAGCCGTAATAATTGGTCAAAATAGTTTTGGAAAAGGACTGGTTCAAAACTATCAAAACTTACCCTATCGTACTCAAATGAAAATAACCACTGCTCGGTACTATACACCCAGCGGAAGATGTATTCAACGTTTAAACTACAATCTAAAAGATGCAACTGGAAAGGCAACTTCTAAATCTTCCAGTGAAAAAATTCCCTTTAAAACAAAAAATGGTAGAATTGTTTTCGATGCTGGTGGCATTGATCCCGATGTAAATTTGCCTGCGTTCAACGGAAAAGAGCTGCTCGAATGGTTAGAAAAAGAATACATCATTTTTGACTGGGCTAATGAACATACTCGTAAAGATGCTGAAAATGGAAATAATTTTGATGTTTCAAACTTATCAAATTCCAATTTCAATCAATCATTAATCGCGTCTTTTGAAAAATTTGCAATGCTTAAAGCGCCAGAAGTATTTACTAAAAACTGGAACAACAAATTGCTAACCATGAACAGCGACACTTTGTGGGTCAAACAATTTGGCTGGCTCACTCCCAATAAAACCATTATTTCACAAGAAGTTTCTAAATTCATAAAAGCCAATTCCAGCGATATACTTTTCGAGCTCAAAAAAGCAATATTAGTTCGACTTTCAACTGATTCCGTTTATAACAGAGAAACTGTAACCATTGATCCAGAAGTAAATTACGCTGTTAAACTTATCAAAAACTCAGAATCCATTAATAAAATTTTAAAAAATCCAACCAAAAATTAAATGCTGTTCGCTGTTGTTTTATTGCTCCTAATTGTTGGATCCCTAGGTGGATTTCTAGCAGGGTTATTGGGTGTTGGAGGAGGATTAATTTTTATTCCTGTTCTAACCCTTTTACTTGGAAATCATCAGTTAACCAATGAGGAATTGGTACGTTTCACTCTAGCAAATTCCATTGCTTTAGTATTTATTTCTGGCTTTTCCGGAATTATTCGACAAATTAAACTCAAATCCTTCGACCTCAAACAAAGCTTAACCATTGGTATTCCAGGTGCTATTTCTGCCGCTTTAATGAGTTATACCATCCAAAATGGCGACTGGTATTCTAAACAAAGATTCCAAACGGTATTTCTATTTTTCTTGATCATTTCCATTACTAACATGTTGTTTATCAAGGATAAAGAAACAATAATTGACGAAATTAATAAACCTCAGCGAAAAACCATTATTTCTTCATTTGTCGGAATTTTTGCAGGTTCTGTCGTTTCTTTAAGTGGACTTGGAGGGGGTATAATCATGGTTCCACTTTTTAGAATGCTTTTAAAACTACCTGTAAAAAAAGCTACTGCACTTTCCCTGAGTATCGTTCCACTGCTTTCAATCATTCCACTTACTCAATACCTTACCAATTCCCAAGCTCCCTTTATATTTAATCCCAATAGCTTTCAAGCAGATGCCTTTTTGAAAATCCAATTCTTCCAGCCACAATGGTTACAAAGCCACTATATTATTTGGCCCTATTTTTTACCTATGGCTATTGGAGCATTTGTTTTTTCATCTTTTGGACAGAAAGTCGCTCCAAAAGTGCCTGTCATTTGGATACGCGTTATATTTGCACTACTCTCCGCGAGCATACTCATAAAAACCCTATATGAATTATTTTAATACGCACAAATCGTCCTTGATTTTATTTCTTGGGGGATGTTTATTCAGCTCCAATGTAAATGCCAGTTATAATTGCAGCAATTATGCTACAAAAACCATTGGTATAGCTCAAAATACGTTTGAAATTTCGGTCGTTGACCATCAAAATCCTCCAAAAAAATCTAAAAAAGAAAAGAAAAAACTCGAAACCATTGCTCGTTTAAAACAAGATATTACCTACTTGGCTTCTGATGAACTTCAAGGTCGTCAAACCGGCTCACCTGGAGAATTAGCAAGTGCTAATTACATCGCTAAGGAATTCGAAAAAAGCGGTTTAAAACTATTGGGTAAAGAAGGTTTTCAGGAATTTACCATGACACAATTTCGCATGGCATCAGAAGATTGCAAATTCTTCTTGGTTTCTCCCGATGGGGTTAACGAGCCCCGGGAATTTAAATTATTCGAAGAATTTTACCCCCTCTCGCAAACTTGCAACTACGATTCAGTAACAGCTCCCGTAATCGATGTAGGTTATGGTATTGTAGCTGAACGACTAAATAAAAACGACTATCAAAATTTTGATGTTAAGGGTAAAATCGTATTGATGCGATTAGGCTTTTTTGCTCAAGATGAAAACCCTCACAGCGAAATAAGTGAATTTGCAGACATCAATACAAAAGTAAAAGAGGCAATTTCAAGAGGTGCAGTTGGTGTTATTTTTGTAAGAAGTAAACTAACCGATGAAGATCCCTCTGGAAAATTGAATCGAACCACTACTCCTTCTCAAATCCCTGTATTTTACTTTAAAGCAAATACCATGATTCCCATTGGATTAAGTGCCAAAATGGTGAGTAAGGTAGTTTCTCCACAAGCTATTGGGCACAATGTAATTGCGTATAAAAATAACTTCAAAAAGAAGACCATTGTAATTTGCGCACACCACGATCATATCGGATTTAATGAATACGAAAATTCCCGATATTCTGGTCCTTTAGCTGTTCACAATGGTGCCGATGACAATGCTTCTGGTGTAGCTGCCATGTTAGAATTATCCAGAAAGTTAAAAGGTTGGAAATATCGAAAAAACAATTACCTATTTATCGCCTTTAGTGGAGAAGAATTGGGCTTATTAGGTTCTAAGTATTTTACCCAAAATCCATTAATCCCTATGAAGAAAATCAACTATGTTGTAAATATTGATATGCTCGGTAGAATTGATTCTACCAAGAAAACACTAACAATCAACGGCGTTGGAACTTCACCTATTTGGAAAGAAGTTTTAACCCATATCAAAACTGATACCTCACGATTGCTTTTTAATTCTACAGAGAGTGGAATGGGCCCTTCCGACCACGCAAGTTTTTATCTTGAAAATATTCCTGTTTTGCATTTCTTTTCTGGACAACACAGAGATTATCACACTCCTGATGATGATGAAAATAGAATCAATTACGACGGGATGTTCTATTCTCTTGATGTGATTCAACAAACCATCAAAGGAACCAAACGCAAAAAGCTTCCCTTCACAAAAACAAAAGACCCTTCACCCGGTAAAACCCGATTTAAAGTTACTATGGGTGTTATGCCCGATTACTCATTTTCCGGAAAAGGTTTGCGAGTAGATGGTGTTACTGCCGACAGACCAGCAGCCAAAGCTGGTCTTCTCAGAAATGACATTGTAACTAAATTAGGCGATTGGGAAATCAATGACATCAACGACTACATGTCGGCCTTGGGAAAATTCAACAAAGGCGACAAAACAAAAGTAGTTTTTTTAAGAGGTGCTGAAACCCTAACTTCAGAAATAGAATTCTAATTTGATAACCTCTTTATTATTAAACAAAATTGCAATTTTTGATGTTTAATTTCCATCCCACCTTTGTTTAATTTCCATCCCACCTTTGCACGTTTTCCAATTTTAACTAACCTAGATCCAACTTCCTACAATTAACCAATGAAAATCATTGATCATATAAAAGAATCAAACGGTAAAACCTTATTTTCTTTTGAAATATTACCTCCTTTAAAAGGTCTGGGTATCCAAAGTATATACAACGGTATTGATCCATTAATGGAATTCAAGCCTTCATTTATTGATGTAACCTACCACCGAGAAGACTATGTTTTAAAAAAACGGGCGGATGGTACATTCGATCGTGTTTCAACTCGAAAAAGACCCGGTACAGTGGCTATTTGTGCAGCCATTCAAAACAAATACCACATTGATGCTGTTCCCCATTTGATTTGCGGAGGGTTCACCAAAGATGATACCGAAACGGCCTTAATAGAATTAAATTTCCTGGGTATCGACAATGTTTTAGCACTTCGAGGCGACCCGCAAAAAGGTGAATTATATTTCGAACCAGAAATGGGCGGAAACAAAAATGCATTGGATTTGATTCATCAAATAAAAAACATGAATTCCGGTGTTTATTTAGATGAGGAATTAACTCAAGGCGTAGAATCCAATTTTTGCATCGGCGCTGCTGCATATCCCGAAAAACACATGGATGCACCCAACTTGTCCAGCGACCTGAAATACTTAAAGCGGAAAGTAGAAGCAGGAGCTGACTTTTTGGTTACTCAAATGTTTTTCGACAATCAACATTACTTTAACTTTGTGAATAAGTGCAGGGAGAATGGCATTCATGTTCCCATAATTCCTGGTATCAAACCCATTTCTTCAAAGAAACAATTACTCGCGTTACCTAAAATATTTAATATTGATTTACCCGAAGATCTTGTAAACGCTATTGAAGAATGTAAAACCGATAAAGATGTTGCCCAAATAGGCACAGATTGGGCTATTGAACAATGTAAAGAACTAATTCAAAAAAACGCTCCTGTTTTGCATTTTTACACCATGGGCAAATCTGCGCAAACCAAAACGATTTGTGAACATATTTTTTAACTCCAAATGATCCAAGCCACTATCACAAAATCCACAGGCAGTTGGTATCTCGCGTATACCAACGATGGATCTTGGATACAGGCTAGAACCAGAGGTAAACTCCGTTTAAAAGAAACGGATACATCCAATCCTGTAGCAGTAGGAGATCAGGTAATGATTGAGCCTGACCCCAATTATGAACATACAGGTACAATAAGCGAAATTCTACCCAGAAATAATTGGATTATAAGAAAAGCCAACAAGTCCAGTTCGAAACGTCAAATTTTGGCAACCAATTTAGATGCGGCCGTTTTGGTTGCTTCTATGGTGGCGCCAAGAACTTCTTTTGGTTTTATTGATCGATTTTTACTGTGCTGTCAAGCATTCCATGTACCTGCTATTCTATTTTTGAATAAAACTGACTTATTGGGAAGTTATGTAGATCAATTTATCTTAGAATTCACCCAGAATTATAAAAATGCTGAAGTTCTCATTCTAAATGGGTCGGGGGTAGATATTCATTCACTGGATTCCCTAAAAAAAGCCATTCAGGGAAAGCGCATTTTACTCGCTGGACATTCTGGAGCTGGAAAATCCACACTTCTCAATGCTTTAATTCCCGATACAAAAGCCAAAACAGGAGAAGTATCTGCATCCCACGAAAAAGGGAAACACACAACCACATTTGCAGAAATGTTTACAGGTGTTGGTAACACCCAAATCATAGATACACCGGGAATTAGAGATTTTGGTGTTGTTGACATCCCACAAGAAGAAATTCCTCATTATTTCCCGGAATTTAGGAATGTCATGAAAAATTGTAGATTTTCAAACTGCACACATACCCATGAACCGGATTGTGCGGTACTTGAAGCAGTAAAACATGAAAGTATCACTCAAAATCGTTATTACTCTTACCTAAGTATTTTAAATAATGAAGATATCTATAAATAATACAATCGGGATCCTTTCGATTTTGATATTTTCATTTTCGAGCTGCATTAAAACTCCTGAATTTTCGGCCAATTCAAATCTAAAATTCTCCAAAGACACCGTATATTTCGACACCATTTTCACCCGAAAACCAGGTTCAACCTACCCTATTTCTGTTACCAAACTGGTTTCGATCAAAAATACGGAAAACAAATGGGTCAAAGCTACCTTGAAACTCGGCGGGGGAAAAAACTCTTACTACAAATTCAACGTAGATGGTATTGCTGGACCGGAGGTGAAAGATTTAGAAATAGGACCGAAAGATAGTGCATTTATTTTTGTTCAATGTGCATTAGAAGCCAATAATCAAATCAATCCTGCTCTTATTTTGGATTCTATTATGGCTAATGTGGGCACCCAACAAACAAAGATCATTTTAGGAGCATACGGCTGGGATGCACATTATATCCATGATTCCATTATTGCAAGTAATTCCACCTGGTCTGATGTAAATAAACCTTATGTAATTATTGGCAATTTATATATTCCACCCAACATTAGTTTAAAATGGAATGAAGGAATTAAGGTTTTTGCCTCTGCAAGAACTTACATTTATAACTTAGGTCAATTAAACATTTCAGGAACCGCAGAAAATCGAGTTTCTGTTAAGGGCGACAAACCCGTATTCAATAGCCAATTTCTCCCGAATCAATGGGGTGGTATATATGTTCCTCCTGGAGGAAAAATAGTTGCCAAATTTTCCGACATTACCAATGCATCTATTGGAATTATTGCAAGAACACCCGTAACACAAGATGAAAAAGATGCGCTTGATGCATTTGCATCAGAACTCGGCGGTAGCATTGATTATTCGCAAAAACCTGAAATTGTTTTGAATCAAACGCGAATTCAATACTGTGGACAAGCCTGTTTACTTGGTTTAAACGCCAAAATTATCGGGGAAAATTGCTTGTTCGCAGACGCAGGCAGTTATTCTTTCTTGGGATATTATGGCGGATCCTATTCATTCAATCACTGCACATTCGCCGATTACTCGTATTTCGGAAATAGGAATGAGGGGCATTTTGGTTTTACCAATACATTACGTGATGGTAATGGCATTTTATTATCAACCAATGACCTAAGTTTTACTCTAAATAACAGTATAATATGGGGTTATAAGACAGAAGAAATCAATTCAGACCAAATGAATTCTAGTCAATTTCTAATTGATGCTAACAATAATTTACTTAAATCTAAAAACGATAAAAACGTTTTTAATAAAATATCGAATTCATTTAATTCTAACCCCCGTTTTATAGACGAGGATCGTGGAAATTACCAATTAGATACATTATCATTTGCCTTTGAAAAAGCAAACCCATCTACATCTTCTGCCGTTGACTTAACGGGAAAAACCCGCAAAATCAAACCGGATTTGGGCGCTTATGAACGATTCGAGTAAAAAGTGATTCTATTTTCTTTTGCGGGCAAAAAACTCCTTCATAATTGACCTGCAATCTTGCTCCAAAATACCTCGTACTATTTCTGTTTGATTCAAGGTTTTGGGTGAACAATACACTTCGTAACCCGATTTGGGTTCCGACGAACCAAATACCAATCTTCCAAATCGTGCCCATTTTATGGCTCCAGCACACATTACGCAAGGTTCTATAGTAACATAGAGGGTACATTCATCCAAAAACTTACTCCCTAAATACTGTGATGCACTAGTTATAGCAAGCATTTCAGCATGTGCAGTAACATCTATCAATTTTTCCGTTTGATTATATCCTTTACCAATGATCTTATTTTGATGAACTACAACTGCCCCTATCGGCACTTCATCTTCATCATAGGCCTGTTGAGCTAAAACAAATGCTCTACCCATAAAATACTCATCATTAAATTCCATTGTTATTGCAAATAAAACCACAACAATTCAAATAAAATACTTTTCATAGCGATTTACTGCCATTTTTTAAGGAACTTTGTTATAGAAGTATGAGAATAGGAATTGTACTATATCCCACCTTTGGTGGTAGTGGTGTTTTAGCTACAGAATTAGGAAAAGCATTATCAAAAAAAGGCCACGAAGTACACTTCATAAGTTATAATCAGCCTGCTCGATTGGATTATTTTATGGAGAACGTCTATTTCCATGAGGTTATCATACCTCAATACCCATTATTTGAGCATGCTCCTTACGAAACAGCACTGGTAGGTAAAATGGTTGAAATTGTGCGCTCTAATCATTTGGAAGTCATACATGCTCACTATGCCATACCGCATGCTTCGGCTGCATTGTTAGCTAAACAAATACTCAAAGAAGAAGGCATTCATATACCTGTTGTAACTACACTTCATGGTACAGATATTACTCTTGTTGGCAGAGAAGCTTCATACGAACCTGTTGTTTGTTGGAGTATCAATCATTCGGATGCAGTTACAGCAGTTTCTGAAAGTCTAAAAGAAGACACATTATCTCACTTTAACATCCAAAGAGAAATTAAAGTGGTTACTAACTTTATCGACTTCGAACGTTTCAACAAAAAGGCTCGTGAACACTTCAAAAAAGCAATTGCTCCTAATGGCGAACATATTTTAGTCCATACATCTAACTTCAGAAAAGTTAAGAGAATTGGTGATATAATTCAGATTTTTGAAAAAATTCAAAAAGTGATTCCTGCTAAACTTTTGCTCATTGGTGATGGACCCGAAAGAAGCAATATTGAAAAAATCTGCCGTGAATTCAATGTATGCGACAAAGTTACGTTCCTTGGAAAGCAAGAAGCTATTGAAGAAATTCTTAGTGTTTGTGATTTGTTCTTTTTACCATCTGAACGTGAAAGTTTTGGATTAAGTGCTTTGGAAGCTATGGCTTGTGAAGTTCCTGTAATTTGTTCAAATGCGGGTGGACTTCCTGAAGTGGTTCTTGATGGTGTTACTGGCTACTTATCCGATGTTGGAGATATTGAAAAAATGGCAAAAGATGCCATACAACTGCTCAGTAATCCCGACAAATTACTGCAGTTCCGCAAAAACGCTTTAGAACATGCTAAACAATTTGATTTAAATATCATTCTTAAACAATATGAAGATATTTACTCAGAGGTAATTGAAACTTCAAAAAAGAAATCGGTTTAATTCAATTTCGCAAAACCAATTTTAACGATTGAAGTACTTTCGTATGAATTTCAACGCCAATCCAACTTGATTTTCAACCGTTTTAGGGCTAACTTCCAAAATTGTAGCTATTTCCTTGTGACTTAATTCATAAACACGACTCATAATAAAAATTTGTCGGCATTTCTCAGGCAATTCGTCAATAATTTTATGAATTTGCTGCTCCACTTCACGCCCCTCTATTTCCCTTAAAACATTTGGACTTAGATCAACGAAATCAACATACTCAGGCAAATCCGTGTAATTTAATTTTGCCTTTTTTATATGATTCAAACTACGATTTTTAACTGATGTAAAAAGATAACTCTTTACGCCTGTTTCTTCAATATCTCTTAAACTACCCTGATTCCAAAAAGCAATAAATACATCATGGATTACTTCTTCAGCATCGTCAATATTATTCAAAATACTGTTCGCGAAAGCCAGCAAACCAGGACGGTATTTGCGAAAAATTTGCTCGAAGTTTAGATTTGAAGTCGTCAATTGAATATTTGAATTCTATTTAAGCAAAAATAAGGCCAAGTTTTTAACTTTTAAAAAAACTAATTCAGTGTGCTATTTTTAATACGATATCACGTTTAATTTCTGACTGCAAGATTCTTAAACTCATTATTACTTATCCTACATATTTAACAATAATAATGTAAGTCCAAATTCTACAATAACGATGTTAAATGTATGATTATAATTTAATTAGCCACATCACTTAAAAACTGCAAGTGCATTAGTTTTAATTCAGCCCAGTCAAATTCACCATCAAAATGATCAACAGCGGCATCTAAATCTTCTTCATCATTATTTTTGAAATAATCGATGATTTCATCTTGTAAATCTTCATCAATTATGGGGTCTAAAAAGTACCTTATATTGAGTTTAGTGCCTGTGTTAACAATCTGCGTTAACTCCTCTAGAAGCTCCTCAAAACTAATTTTTAGCTGGGATGCTATTTCGGGCAAATCAACTTGCTTATCAATATTCAAAATAATATTGACACGTTTCGCTGAACGTTCTGAATTACCTTTTAATACAACATCCAATGGTCGCTCAATTTCATTATCTTTTACATATTTTTCAATGTAACTCAAAAACTTTGCACCGTATTTCAATGCTTTATTTTTGCCCACTCCATTGATATTTGCCAACTCCTCTAGGGTAATTGGATATTTGATGGCCATATCTTCCAAGCTCGGATCTTGAAAAATTACATAAGGCGGTAATCCTAATTCATGCGCAACTTTACGTCTAAGGTCTTTTAGATCACTAAACAGTACTTCATCACAAACTGACTCCAATCTGAAATTTTCGTAATCTTCATCTGAGATACTTTCAAATTCGACATCGACAGCCATTTCAATAGGTTTAGCGTTCTTCAAATACTCTTTTCCTGATTCATTCACTGAAAGTAATCCGTACTTTTCAATATTTTTATTTAAAAAACCGTGTACTAAAGCTAAACGAATAATGGATTTATAAAAAAGTTTATCTTGATCTTTTCCTCTTCCAAAGGTTGGATACGATTCATGATGATAATCTTTGATTTGAGCATCGGATTTATTTCCAATAATAAAGTTAACAATATGATTCAATGAAAATTCACCTTTCATTTCCAACATGCACTCAATGGCTATCTTTAATTCATTACTTACATCTCTCTTCGGTTTGGGATGCGCGCAATTATCACACATAGCCTCACACCGGCTCTCCTCAAAAGTTTCCCCAAAATAATGCAATAAAAACTTCCTTCTGCATTGAGAGCTTTCAGCAAAAGCTGCTGTTTCTGCTATCAATAATCCACCGATTTCCTGTTCAGCAACGGGTTTGTCTTTCATAAATTTCTCCAACTTCTCTATGTCGTTGGGATTATAAAACAACAAACAATCCCCCCGTAAACCATCTCTGCCTGCCCTGCCCGTTTCTTGATAATAGCCTTCTAAACTCTTTGGCACGTCGTAATGAATTACATAACGAACATCTGGTTTATCAATACCCATACCGAACGCAATGGTTGCAACGATCACATCACAGTTTTCCATGAGAAAATCATCCTGATGCTGTGCACGTAATTTTGCATCCAATCCGGCATGATACGGAAGTGCTTTAATTCCATTTCGTTGCAGCATTTCAGAAATTTCTTCCACCTTTTTCCGTGAAAGGCAATAAATAATGCCTGAAGAATTATTATGCTGTTTTATAAAGGAAATAATTTCCTTGTGCACAACATCCTTTCTTCCTTTAGGACGAACTGAATAATACAGATTTGAACGATTGAAACTGCTTTTGAACAATTCAGCATCCAACATATTCAGGTTCTTTTGAATGTCGTATTGAACTTTTGGAGTTGCTGTTGCGGTTAACGCTAAAATAGGAATGTCACCTATTTCCTTAACCATTTGTTTAATTTTTCTATACTCTGGGCGGAAATCGTGACCCCACTCAGAAATACAATGAGCTTCATCCACGGCTACAAAAGAAACTTTAATCTTGCTTAAAATTTCAATGGTTTCGGGTTTTTTTAGCGTTTCCGGCGCTATATACAATAACTTCGTTTTTGCTTCTAGTAAGTCGCTTACAACTTGATTAAACTCTCCTTTACTTAAAGAACTATTCAAAAAGTGCGCTAAACCATTTTGCATAGAAAACCCCCGAAGATTATCAACTTGATTTTTCATCAAAGCAATTAGCGGTGAAATTACAATTGCTGTACCTTCCATCATCATTGCTGGCAGTTGAAAACACAATGATTTCCCAGCGCCTGTTGGCATAATCACAAAACAGTCATTACCCTCTAAGATACTTTGAATTACAGGCTCTTGATTTCCCTTGAAGCCATCAAATCCAAAAAAATCTTTTAAAAACTCCTTTGGAGTTTTAGAAACTTGCGTTGCCGTAGCTTGCATACCTTTTTTATCAGTTACCTTTAAAATAATTTAAATCAAATAATTGCACCAAAGCCTTACTACACTCTACTTGTTCTTACACATGTTCAAAGATTTTACCAAATCCAACAAGTAAAGCACTAAAGAAGTCAAGCAGTGTTCATTTGGGTATGTGAAATTACAACAAATTTTTGATTCTAAACAAACCTATTTTCTTAAAATTATTTTTTTGTTAAAATATTAAACATAGAGCATCTCACAGCTCTCCAAACAAATCATACCATTGATATATTTATAGTTATATCTACAATCATTTCAATTGTATTTTTATTAGTAATTTTGCAAACCGAATTTAAACTTAAAAATTCAATTTCAATAACATGTTTCAACCCCTGCCTCAGGAACAAATTATCAAATTAGGACAAGAAGCCATTCAAAACGAACTTCAAAGCCTCAATAATTTACCCTCATTTGTAGATGATCACTTTGCTCAAACCGTAAATACCATTTTATCAAGCAACGGCCGTTTGGTCATTACCGGCATTGGTAAGTCAGCCATAATTGCTCAAAAAATAGTAGCAACCTTAAACAGCACCGGCCAACCCTCCATTTTCATGCATGCAGCAGACGCCATCCATGGAGACCTCGGTATGATTCAACAAAACGATGTTGTATTGGCTATTTCCAAAAGCGGAAATACGCCAGAAATGGTAGCTTTGATTCCATTGATTCAACGATTTGGCAATACTTTTATTGCTATGGTGGGAAACGTAAATTCCCAATTAGCCCAAGGTGCTCATTATATACTTAATACCACAATTGACCGAGAAGCATGTCCCAATAATTTGGCACCAACAACCAGTACCACAGCTCAATTATTAATGGGCGATGCAATTGCTATTGCATTACTAAAAATTCGCAATTTTACCGGTCAAGATTTCTCAAAATACCATCCCGGTGGAGCATTGGGCAAGAAACTTTATTTGACCTGTGGCCAAATTGCATCTAAACACTCAAAACCACAAGTAACACCCAACACCCATTGGAAAGATGTTATCATGGTTATTTCCGAAAATCGTTTGGGTGTTACCGTAGTAGTTGATAACCTTCAAGTTGTCGGAATTATTACCGACGGTGATATCCGACGAATGCTCGCTCAGTTCGATCAATTAGACCATATTACAGCCCGACAAATTATGTCGGCTAATCCACTAACTCTTGATTCAAAAGACATGGCCACTGCAGCAGCAGAATTAATGCAAGAAAAGAAAATCTCACAGGTTGTAATTTGTGAAAATCGCAAATATTTTGGCATTGTTCATATACATGATTTGAATTCAGAAGGAATTCTTTAATATTCTGTGGTTATCTTTGAGCCATCCAGTTATGGAAAAAAACAAAAATCATTTCGTAGTAATTATGGCAGGCGGCATAGGCACGCGTTTTTGGCCAGTTAGCAAAAAAAGCTTTCCCAAACAATTTATGGATATTTTGGGAACCGGGCAATCCTTAATTACTCAAACTTTCAATCGCTTTGCGCACTTTGTGCCTACTGAGAATATTTATATTGTAACCAATGAAGACTACATAGATTTGGTTCAAGAACACATTCCGAACATTTCAAAAGAACAAATATTAGCAGAACCGGTTGGAAAAAACACAGCGCCATGCGTTGCATTGGCTTCCTATTACATTCAACAGAAAAACCCGGATGCTACTTGCATCGTTGCTCCCTCTGATCATTTAATAACCGATGAATTGCAATTCATCCATATCGCGCAAAAAGCTCTCGATTTTGCTTCAAAAAATGATGCTTTAGTTACTTTAGGTATTACTCCCAGCAGACCTGACACAGGTTATGGATACATTCAATTTCAGCCTACCGCACTTGAAAACGGAATTCATCCTGTTAAAACTTTCACCGAAAAGCCCACAGAAGAATTGGCAAAAACATTCATTGAAAGTAAAGAATTTCTTTGGAATGCCGGTATTTTTGCATGGAGTGTTAAGACTATCACCAATCGTTTTGAAGCCAATCTTACTGAAATTCACTCCCTTTTTTGTGATATTGATTTCACCGGAAATTTCAAGAATAGTGTTACCGTAGCATACGGACAATCTCCAAGCATTTCAATAGATTATGGAATTATGGAGAAAGAAAAGAACGTATTCGTAATCCCTTCCAATTTCGGTTGGAGTGATGTAGGTACTTGGAAAAGTCTTTGGGAAGTTTCTTCAAAGGACAAATTCGAAAATGGCTCTATCGGCCAAAACATCCGAATTTACGACTCCGAAAATTCATTAGTTTACTCTCCAAATGAAAAACTTGTTGTACTTACCGGCGTAGATAATTTAGTGGTGGTTGATTCGCCCGATGTTCTTCTGGTAATGAATAAAGACAAAGAGCAAGAATTGCGCACTGTAGTTGCCGAAGTTAAAGAAAAATTCAAAGGCAAATACAACTAGATTCCAATTTATTAGACTCCAAATTTCCATTGTGGGTTTGATTTTTTTCAAACCACTATTGCTTTTTAAAAAAATCGTGTATTTTTGTAACAGTTATCGTGAGATAACGCCAACTGTTACGCGCTTTTACATACCAAAAAAACATCCTGGCCGGGCAATTTTGTTCGGCCTTGATTTTTTATAAGGATTTCTCCAATCCATTTTATTTGCATTGTTATAACAGCTATCAATTAATCTATTCTAGTTACTAAAGGAACCATTATGTCTCAAAAATCCGCACCCTACAAGAAGGCTCTTATTTATTTACATATTTCTGTGTTTCTTTGGGGATTTACGGCTGTTCTCGGAAAACTTATCTCATACGGTTCTATTAATTTAGTTTGGCACCGAATGCTATTTACAGCAGCCATTTACCTTATGTTTCCCAGTGTTTGGAAATCATTAAAGACCATCAACCCGAAAAATTTATTGCGCTTTCTCGGAATTGGCATCATTGTTTGTCTTCATTGGCTCACATTCTACGGTTCAATAAAATTGGGAAATTCCGTTTCTGTAACTCTTGCTTGCTTAGGTTCTGCCTCCTTTTTCACTTCGATTTTTGAACCCATTTTACTCAATCAGAAATTCAAAATTCAAGACGTTTTCTCTGGATTAATTGTAATAATGGGCGTATCTCTCATAAGCTATTCACTCTCTACCGACTCTTCAGTTCCCCATCCATATACTTCTGCAATAATTGTAGGAGTTTTAAGTGCAGCACTTGCCGCATTGTTTTCCACATTGAATAAAAAATTTATTGAAACCGAAAATCCACTTACAATTAGCGCCATAGAAATGTTATCTGGAGCGGGATTACTCTCTATTTTTATTCTTTTCGGGGGACATCATTTCATTAGCAATGAGACACTCATTTTAATACCCAATTTTGAACCACAACAGTTTCAGATTTCCAATCTTCAAAACGGAGCATTGGACTTAGTATGGGTGGCTATTTTATCCATTCTCTGCACGAATTTGACCTTCTATTTAGCAACTACATCACTCAAACAATTAAGTGCTTTTACTGCAAATCTAACAGTTAATTTAGAGCCTATTTACGGAATTCTATTGGGAATAATAATTTTCAAAGAAAACAACGATCTAAATAGGTCATTTTATATTGGCACTGGAATTATATTGGCGGCAATATTCCTGAATAGTATATCCCAGAGTGTGCGAAAAAAAAAGGGATAACCCTGTCAGAGTGATCCCTTTATATTCTTATAACATTGAATCAATTTCTACCAAAAACGTTTAAAATTCAGTTTACAAAACGAGCGTTTTAATACGATTTTGCAAAAATGACTCTTTGTTTTGAAGGATTACCAGTAAGTACACAAACTCCATCCTCCAATGTATTATTTAAAGGAATACAACGGATTGTGGCTTTGGTCATTTCCTTAATCTTCTCTTCCGTTTCGCCTGTTCCATCCCAATGTGCAATAGCAAAGCCTTGTTTAACGTTAATTACTTCTAAAAATTCTTCCCAAGTATTCACTTCAAACATCCGAGAATTCATGAAATCTTTGGCCTTATTGAACAAAGAGCTTTGAATTTCATCCAATAAGCCTTGAATTCTTTCTGCTAAGCCGTTCATAGATACGGTTTCCTTCTGTTTGGTATCTCTTCGAGCTAATTCTATAGTACCAGCATCTAAATCCCTGGGACCAAGAGCCAATCTTATTGGCACTCCTTTTTGCTCCCATTCAGCAAATTTATAACCGGGTTTATAGGTATCTCGTGAGTCAATCTTAACTGAAATACCCATAGCTTTCAATTCTTTTGCAATTTCATGTAGTTTATCAAGTACACGATTTAACTCTTCCTCACTTCGATAAATGGGAATTGCCACCACTTGGATATGAGCTAATTTGGGAGGGATTACCAATCCCTCATCATCGCTATGAACCATAATCAAAGCACCCATCAACCGCGTGGAAACTCCCCAACTAGTGGCCCAAACGTAATCCAATTTACCCTCTTTACTTTGGAATTTCACATCAAATGCTTTAGCAAAATTCTGACCAAGAAAATGTGAAGTTCCCATTTGCAATGCTTTACCATCTTGCATCATTCCTTCAATGCAATAAGTTTCATCGGCTCCTGCAAATCGCTCATTAGGAGTCTTAAACCCTTTTATTACAGGAATTGCCATATATGTTTCAGCGAATTCTGCATAAACATCCAACATTTGTTCTGTTTCAGCAATCGCTTCTTCCTTTGTAGCGTGAGCTGTATGTCCTTCCTGCCATAAAAATTCAGCAGTTCTAAGAAACAATCTTGTTCTCATTTCCCATCGAACAACATTCGCCCATTGGTTAATAAGTATTGGTAAATCTCTGTAACTTTGAATCCAATTCTTGTACGTATTCCAAATTATGGCCTCCGAAGTTGGGCGAACTACTAATTCTTCAGTTAATTTAGAGTCAGGATCCGCCATTAAAGAACCCGGTTTGTTTGGATCTGCTTTCAATCGATAGTGAGTAACGACAGCGCATTCCTTAGCAAATCCTTCTGCATTTTTTTCTTCCTTTTCAAATAAGCTTTTGGGCACAAACAATGGAAAATATGCGTTGGAATGCCCAGTTTCCTTGAACATTTTATCCAATTGCTGTTGCATTTTCTCCCAAATTGCATAACCATTGGGCTTAATCACCATACACCCTTTAACCGCGCTATGCTCTGCTAAATCTGCATTATGCACTAAATTGTTATACCATTCACTATAATTCTGTTCTCTAGTTACCTTTTCAAAAGCCATGATAACGCAAAATTAGCTAAAAGCTTGGTATTTATCTTGCTTGCATTAAAACGAATTTGATCTAACAGTCATAAATAAATGGCAAAAACTGCCTAAAATGATTGTACACAGAAGACTTTAAATTAAATCTTATATCAAACCCTTGAAAATAACTATTTCCAATTATATACTATCTCAATAGTGTAACATCACCTGAATAAATGTGTCGTTCACCATTAACTCCTTTTATGGAACATTGATAAATATAAACACCTTCCGGCACTAAAGCACCCTCAAATTTGCCATCCCATCCGTGTTCACAGCCATTTACATCATACAATTTTTCACCCCAACGATTAAAAATTTTCAAATGATAGGATTGAATAAAAACGCCTGCGGGTTTAAATAATTCATTCAGATCGTTTTGATTGGGTGTAAATGCATTTGGGATAAAAACCTTAGCGCGATGAACTGGACTACTCACGTTACTTGTACTAACTTCATTCCATCTGTTTGAATTGGAAATCCATTTATTCGGAACTGCAGTAATTCGATAATCCAATTTATCTATGCAATTAAATGCTTGATTTGGATGAACAAAAGTACTTTTCGAAGAATCTACCCGTCCTATCTCTACAAATCCTGAACCATCATTTACTTCAATTATATACTCTTTTACTCCTTCATTCCATTTTAAGTAATTACTCCATTTCAACTCTGTTTCATATCGTTCATTCAAATTAACTTTCAATAAAATACTCTTGGAAATAGGACTAAAATTACTACTATCATTACATTCATCAATACCTTTTACTAAATAAGTATAACTAGACAAATCAACAAAAACAGATGGGTCCTTTAAAATCAAAGAATCGGAATTTCCCATAACTTTCCACCATTTTTCTGAATTTTGACTGTTCGCCTTTCGATAAATTAAATAATGATCAATCTGTGTACTATTGGAATCATTTTGCTCCCAGTTCAAATGCGTATAAGAATCATCAATTACAGAAACCCGCTTAACAAGTGGAGGGTATACCGTATTTACATAAATCGGTAAAACATGACATGTATCACTCCAACTGAATTCATTCAATCCATCTTTTTCTTTGGCTTTCACCCGATATTCGTGCTTTTTATAGCATACAATTGAGGAATCCACGAAAACATTTACATCCCCCGATACAATACCAATAGAATCAAACATTCGCGTTGAAGGATTCATCCGGTAAATGGTATACGATTCCACAGGCCAGCCAGTATAAAAATTCCAATTTAATTCGCTGGCATTAATTTTTGGCATTCCTTCCAACTCAACCGTACAATGTTCCTTAAGTCGGTTCAAATCCTGAACTTTCCCGCATAAATTCTTAGAGGATATTTTATAACAATAAACTTGCTCTAAAGCATTTACTGGATAATTATTCAAATAGGTATCGATTAAATTATAGCTATTCTTCAAAAATTGATAATTGGTTTCTGACTTCCAATAAACTTGATAACCGGCAAAGTCAAAATTAGGATATTGACTTAAAACGAGCTCATGTGTATTATCATTAACCACACTTACTCTTCTAAAAATCGGGGGCTCCCCTGCCTGAGTATCACCAATTATTAATTTTTTCGGCTTGATTGCAGAATCCCAACAGCCTCGTTCATCTTCTGAGTAATATTGAATTTTTATTATTTGTGAAAATTGAGGCTTTAATTTTAACTCTCGATTGATGGAAGGCATTAAACTATCGTTATATATCCAATACTCTTTCCGTATTGTAGTATCTCCTTTTACCTCGACTGCAACATTCCATTCGGATCCTAAACAAATTGTATCTTGGGATGATTTCAAGAATATTTCAGGTTGGTTCAAGTTCAAATCCATAAAACTCGTATCCAAACAACCTTTATCATTGGTAGAAACCAAACTTATTCGATTCTTCTTTAATCCAAATTTCTTAGAGAACACCGAATCTGTAGATATCAATAAAGAATTATGAAACCAACGCGTTGATACTATCGGAAACGCATCGTTCAGATAGCTTGCTTTTATATAAATACTATCTCTTAAACAAAATCCTTGTTTTGAAATCGCAACTTCCGGTTTGGGATATACAAAAATTGTATCTTGGGGATTGATTGCTCTTTTACATCCGTTTGAATCATACACAATTAAATAAGGTATGTATTTTCCGGGGTTCTGATAAACATGAGATTTGTCGGCGCCCTTTCGTACTAAACCATCTCCATAATCCCATTCTTTTTCTACGGTCTGGCTATTCACTACAGAACTGAAATCCACCTTATGCGGTGCACACCCTGTTAATGGACCAAAACTAAATTTTCCATCCGGTCCTGGAACAACAATCAAGTCAAGAAATTTCTTTTTATAAACACATCCCATAGAATCAGTTACTGTTAATGTAACTGAATATGTGCCAGGTATTAAATATTGATGTGAGGGATGTTGTAATGTACTGTAACTACTGTCCCCAAAATCCCATAACCACTTTCGGATTGAAACTCCGAATGATTGTGTAGAATCTTTAAAATGAGCAATAATGGGTGGGCATTTATTATCCTCAAATCGATAACCAATTTTCAATCTTACTCTGGGGCCAGAAAACAGAATCTTCTCAAATTGTTCAGCTGAACAACCATTAATATCTGTTACTTTAACTGAAACATCATACAAACCTGAATCTCGAAATAAGTGATTCACACTCTGGCTGGGATAGTTAGTACCGTCTCCCATACTCCATAAAACTTGAAATCCAGTTGATGGGATGTTTTTAAATAATAAACTTCCTAAAAAACGACTGTTAGCAGTACAAGAATGCGACCATTGTTTCTTTATTGCAAAACCTGGACCTTGAACATAAATTGGAAACACTTTTGACCCATCACAATCCCTGAGAAACACGGATTTCAATTGTGCATATAGAGTGTCTTTCAGTGAATTCTTGACTGTAAATTCAACTCGCTGACTATCCATCCAAACTGTGTCTCCATTACTTAATTCCCAGAAATGCTTGAATTTAGAATTAAATGTTGAATCAAAAAAAATCACCTTTAGAGGCAAACAACCTCCTTTGCTTAAAACAGAGCCCTTTAAATTTGCATCACCTATTCTAATTGTATCATTTAAATATCGGATGCAATTAACTCCGTATTCTAAAACTATTTTTAGAGGAAATATACCGGCTTCTTTGAACGTATATTTCACTTGTTGCAAATTTCTTAAAGTGTCATTTCCCATAATCCACTGATTTTTCTCAGGGAAACCCATTCCTTCAAATTGGACATAACCCGGTGCACACAAATCAAAATCCTGCCAGTTCAGACGAACACTACTCAAGCTAGAAGGCTCGTAACGATACGATAATGTATCCCAACATCCTGTAGAATCGTCAAATATCCAAAGTATTACTTTATGACTACTTCTGGAATCCAATATAATAGTATCAGTATAAAATTTATCCGCCTCATATTCCCAATACCATCGAGTGTATTTCGAGGACTTATTAAATAATTTTAATTGATACTTGGTGCAAATATCTAAATCCTCCCCAATCTGAGCATAAGCAGCCTTTAACCAAAATGAATCCTGCAAATATGCTGTGTCAGGGCATCCACGGTGATAACCAATTAGCATGGGTTGAATGTTGCCAGTATCTCTATCGTATTTCTTATACAAATTAGATTTTAAATATGAGGGAGGGAATCCAGGCCATGGAGCTATGATTTTTCGAATATTATCGTCTGGATCATCAAAAACCCACTTGAAGCTATCTATATACAACCCTTTATATTTTGTAGTATTTCTGAAATAAATAGGCTCGTTATTACATATACCCCCAGTTGAATCAATCTCAAAATCGGGCTCCACCTTCATTCCAACATGGATTTTACCTTTAAAATTAAATTTGCAATGTGGAAATAGTATAATCTGATAAGTGTAATTGAATACACCCGTATCATAAAAATCCTTTTCCACAGTAAATCCCGTCATACTGTCCCCATCTTCAAAAAACCATTTCACCCCCAATACTTTTCGATTGGATTGAATATTTGAAACGCTTTGCTTAAACTTAAAAGGCACACATCCGTAGGCATCACCATCTAAATCAAAATCCAAAGAGGGTAAACTAATTCGTTTATAATAGAATGAATCCGTACAGCCTTCTTTGGTGGTAACTCGAACCATGACCCATTGTGTTTTCGAGGTAAAAATTGTGGTATTCTGAGGGTTGTTTTTCCCTTGATATACCCTCTTTGATGGATCCTCTTCATCCATGGTATACCAAAGCAATTGATCGTACTTTTGAGAGTCAATATATTCAAATGAAATGGGATAGGGAACGCTGCAAGGAAAAGAATCCGACAACTTAATTTTACCATTCGGCTGGTGATTTACCTTTATATATTCCAACTTTTCAACTGAAGCACTGCATTTTCGAAACACAGATACCACAGTCAATTTCACCGTGTACTTACCTTCCTTATTATATTGTTTGGTTGGGAAAGCTTTATCTGAAGTTGTACCATCTCCAAAATCCCAAGAATAATTCAATCCTCCATTGAACGTACCTATATTGGTGAAATTTACGTTAAGTAATCCGCAACCTTCTAATTTATCACCTTTAAAATCAATTTTTATTGGACCTAAATACAATTCATTGGGTCTGACCATTGAGTCCTTACATCCATTATTATCCGTTACAACTAATTTAGTGGTATAGGTTCCCAATTGGGTGTATCTGTGCCGCGGTTCAAATTGTGTTGATGTTGTACCGTCTCCAAATGACCAAGAATAACGCAAATTATTTCCGGTACTTTTGTTTCTAAATGGGATAATTGTAGGGACTTGGCAGTCAAATGCAGAATCCATGGTAAACATGGCTTTGGGTTTAGGATAAACTTCTACAATTCCAGACTTAATAATCTTATCCGTGCAACCGTTGGCATCAGTCACAACTAAGGAAACCGTGTATTTTCCATCTTTCGTATAGGTATGATTAACTGGATCGCTATTTCGAATGTTCCCATCTCCAAAATCCCAAGAGAATTTATTAATTAGAGTATCCCCTTTTTGAGAAGTACTGGTAAATTTTACTGCTTCACCCAAACAAATTGGATTTGCACTAACGGTAAAATTGGCTGTCGGTTTTTTAAATACTCGGATAAAATTCGTTTTTGTGCGTGTGAATTTTTGACCTGAGGCATCCCAAACTTCGAGAGTAACGGAATAAAATCCCGAATTCGAATAGATTGCAGATGGAGATTGCAAAGTAGATGAGTTACCATTGCCAAAAATCCAGTTCCATCTAACCCATGTACCCGAAGTTACTTGAAAGCTGGTAGTTAATGGTGCACATCCTTGCTGAATTGACGTTGAAAAATCTACCTGTCCTTTTGCTATCAATGCACTGAATAGCAATAAACAAACAAGTAAATTTCGTTTCAACATAAGCACAAGACGAAATTAAATCTTATTTAGTTGTTCTTACTATAAAATAACGAAAAAAGAGCTAAAAGGCTAAAAAATAATTTTAATCTAAAATACAACAAGTAAACACTTTTTCCTGGACAAATTATTGAAGTTATAGGCGTAAATATTCTTCAACGTAAAGCATAAAAAAAGGCTGACTTTTCCAAGTCAGCCTTTTCTATTCAAGGTAATAGTAATTTAGCTACAACCTAAACTGTTTCCACAGTTCAAACATTTATAACACGTTCCACTTCTTACTGTGATATGACCACAAACATTACAAGCCGGAGCATCACTTTGCACTTCACGCAAGTGGTCTTGCATGTCTTTTACCGCACCACTTGCCGCTGCTTCTGCTTTTGCTGCGCGATTTACATCCAATGAAACCATAGGCTCAGGATTAAAAACCGGAGTAAATTCAGATATGATTGGTGCTTCACTGGAAATAGGCAATTTCTGTTCAGAAGGTTTAACTTGTACCAAATCTTCACGGTTCAAATATTCAAACCCGAGCAATCTAAAAATATAATCAACTATAGAAGTTGCATTTTTGATATTCGGATGTCCTTCAACCATACCACTGGGTTCAAAGCGAGTAAATGCAAACTTATCTACGAACTCCTCCAATGGAACACCGTATTGCAAACCTACGGAGATAGCAATTGAGAAACAGTTCATTAGCGATCTGAAACTCGCACCTTCTTTGTGCATATCGATGAAAATTTCACCCAATGTTCCGTCATCGTATTCACCTGTTCTCACGAATATGGTTTGGCCTCCAACGCGGCCTTTTTGAGTAAATCCATTTCGTCTATTAGGTAAACGCTTTTTCTCAACGATATTGGATAACTGACGTTTAAACTTCGTATCTGTACTTTCGTTTAGAATGCGCTTAGCCGCTTCAAGTACGATTTCTGGAGTTAACTCCTCAGCAACACGTACTACGCGCTCCGCACCAGCTTCCTTCGCTTCAATTCCGTCTTTTTCGGTTTCATCTTCTTCTTTGGTTTCAGACTTGTTACTCAATGGCTGACTCAACTTACAACCATCGCGATACAATGCATTTGCTTTCAAGCCCAATTTCCAACTCAATTCGTAACAGCTCTTAATATCGTCGTGTGTAGCTTCGTTAGGAAGATTAATGGTTTTACTTATAGCTCCAGAAATGAATGGTTGCGCAGCAGCCATCATTCGGATATGAGCAAAAGGATGGATATAACGAACTCCAATATTTCCGCAGCGATTTGCACAGTCAAATACTGGCAAATGCTCTTCTTTTAATCCAGGAGCTCCTTCAACAGTCATAGTACCTACTACAAATAAATTTGCCTCATGGATTTGTTTGCGATCAAATCCCAATTCAGCCAACATATTGAAATCAGGTGCATTGTAGCGATCCGCTGAAATATTACAACGCTCCATGCAATCTTCACCTAAAGTAAATTTATTGAACACAAAACCAATTTCAAATGCCATAGGTGCAGCGGCTTCCAATTTTTGAATATCAGATTCATTAAATCCTTTTGCTTTCAGCGATTCATGGTTGATATGTGGAGCACCTGCAAATGTTTGATATCCTTTTGCATAATTAACAATTGCATCAATTTGATCTTGAGTGTAACCCAAATTCTTCAATGCAACAGGTACTGTATTGTTCACAATTTTAAAGTATCCACCACCTGAAAGCTTTTTATATTACACCAAGGCAAAATCAGGCTCGATACCTGTAGTATCACAATCCATTAACAATCCAAT
>JACCDQ010215005.1_pt1 | contig 37010 bp, 34 predicted proteins | sample 7446031 | NCBI WGS metagenome assembly JACCDQ01 (sample SAMN15323442, study PRJNA562643) | freshwater metagenome | isolation source: river surface water | place: USA:Blue River Watershed | collected 2017-08-17 | reverse complement strand
ATACGCTCGTCTCTGTGGCCCTATTCCTCACGTCACCGTGGATGGCCGTTAGCCATCACCCTGTCCTATGGAGTCCGGACTTTCCTCTCCTTTGTTACCAAAGCAGCGATTGCCTTACCGACTCTGCACCTCTAGTCTAACCGACTATTGACCAAGCAATCGTTTCGCCGGCACGTAATGGAACTACCGTACCATTACCCATAGGGAATTCATTAGGTATTTGCTGAGCCTCACGACGCAAAGTTAATTTGGCAGTGTTTCTTGGTAAACCATAAAAATCCGGGCCAAATTGGCTGGCAAATCCTTCTAAACGATTTAATGCATTAGCTGCATCAAACACTTCTGCGTACAAAGGCATAGCATGCCAAGCTGTATAACAACCAGCGCAACCACATGCATTTTCTTTTGTGCCTTTCAAGTGAGGAGCGCTATCGGTTCCCAAAAAGAATCTAGAGTTACCAGAAATCGCAACTCGCACTAACTCTTGGCGATGCTCTTCCCTCTTTAGAATTGGTAGGCAGTAGTAATGAGGTCTTATGCCACCTGTAAATATGGCATTACGGTTGTAAAGCATATGTTGTGGCGTAATTGTTGCGGCAATCGCACCAAACCTTTTGGTGTCCGCTGACTCAACATACTGAGCCGCCTGTTTGGTTGTTATGTGCTCAAAAACCACTTTCAACCCAGGATGTCTTGCACGCAAAGGCTCCAATACTTGCTCAATAAAAACAGCTTCTCTATCAAACACATCAATTTCAGAATGAGTCACCTCACCATGTACCAAAAGTGGCATACCGCAATCTGACATTGCATCTAGAGCACTTGCGCATTTTTTAATATCTGTAACACCTGCATCACTATTTGTTGTGGCGCCAGCTGGATATAACTTAAAGCCAACCACCCCAACTTCTTTAGCACGTTTCACATCATCGACACTGGTGTTATCAGTCAAATATAGAACCATCAATGGTTCAAAATTTGAGCCTGATGGCAAAGCATTTAAGATCCGAGTTTTATAAGCAACAGCCATGTCCGCATTAGTAACGGGTGGCCTCAAGTTTGGCATGATGATTGCTCGACCAAATTGACTAGCTGTATGCCTCAATAAATCAGGCAAAAACTCACCATCCCTCACATGTAAATGCCAATCATCAGGCTGACAAATCTCCAGCGTATTTACAGAACTCATCAATTAACTCTCACTATCAATTAGCAATATTCGAAAATCATTCACATTAGTTAATGTAGGACCAGTGTGAAGCAACGCATTCATTTCTTTAAAAAACCCATAACTATCGTGCTTACTCAAACAATCTCTCACAAAAAGATGCTGATCGTTTTGAGCATTCCTAAACTCAGATACAAACCAAGCTCCTGCATTATCCTCACTGCCATCGATACCATCAGTATCAGCAGCTAATGCTGACAATTTTTTCAAATCTTCAGTAGCTGCAAATAGAGCCAACAAAAACTCACTGCAACGGCCACCACGACCCTTAACGCCATGTGGAATAGTCACAGTACACTCACCGCCAGACAGTAAAGCTACTGGCCTATTAAATGGTTTGTCGTATAAATAAATTTCTCTAGCAATCGATGCTTGCATCAATGCCACATCCTTAGCCTCACCCATCACCGTGTCGCCCAAAATAACAGGTTGCACGCCTTTTGACTCACAATACTTAGCAGCGACTTCTAGGCAAGCGTGTGCTGTAGCAATTAAATGATTGTTGATCTGCTTAAAAATTGGATCATTTGACTTTGGCGTTTCCGGATAACTACCCTTGACGCCACCCTGCAAATACTGGACAACTGATGAAGGTAACTGCCCATCTAATAAACCATAATCTTTCAAAATCTGTAATGCATCCCCAAATGTTGAGTCGTCTGGAGCGCAAGGTCCGCTAGCAATGCTAGATGGATGATCGCCTGTGACATCAGAAATCAAAAAAGCTTCTATCTTGGCTCCAAGTGCAGCTGCCTCTCTGGCCATGTGACCACCCAAGATGGCAGACAAATGTTTACGCACAACATTCATTTGACCAATCGGCGCACCAGATCTTAATAATGCCTGCGTTGTTGATCTCAAATCTTCAATACTTAAGCCTTCAGCAGGTAGTGTCAGCAGACTAGAGCCACCACCTGATATCAGCGCAATCAAATGATCGCCAGGCTGTAATGTTTTAACTAAATTCAAAGTCTCTTGCGCCGCCTTCATGCCAGATTCATCTGGAACAGGATGACCGGCCTCTATCACCCTAATAATTTTTGTCGGCAAGGCATGGCCATACCGAGTAATCACTTGGCCTTCAAGATGCGCTTTTGGCCAATTCTTAGCCGCATGCGACTCTAAAGCTGCTGCCATAGCAGCTGCAGCCTTGCCCGCCCCCAAAACCAAACAACGTCCTTCCAAAGGGTCGGGAAACACTCTTTGTAGACTCTCAGGTAAAACCACAAAAGGGTCTGCAGCTTTAAGCGCCTCTGCAAAAGCCTCTTTTAAAAAGGAAGTTGGATCTTTAATTGCCATATCAGGATATTAGCTCGATTTGAGATTGCTGCACTCGCCACATTTCTGCATAGCGACCACCGCGAGCTAACAGCTCTTCGTGCGTGCCTTTTTCAATGATGCCCCCGTCATCCATCACCAAAATTTGATGGGCATGAATAATCGTAGACAATCTGTGAGCAATGATTAGTGTTGACCTGTTCTGAGCCAATGCAATTAATTCTTTCTGGATGGCTCTTTCTGTTTCAGAATCAAGAGCAGAAGTTGCCTCATCAAAAATCAATAACGACGGATTCTTTAATAAAGTCCTAGCAATGGCTACTCTTTGCTTTTCACCACCGGATAACTTTAGTCCACGCTCACCTACAGTAGTCTTATAACCATCTGGTAAAGACATAATAAATTCATGTATCTGAGCTAAGCGTGCAGCAGATTCAACTTGCTCTTGAGTTGCACCTGGGCGACCATAAGCGATGTTATATGCCACCGTATCATTAAATAAAACTGTGTCTTGAGGAACAATACCGATTGCCTGCCTCAGACTTTTTTGTGTCACATTTTTTATATTCTGATGATCTAAGTAAATGGCACCGTCGGTCACATCATAAAAACGGAATAGCAACCTAGCCAAAGTGCTCTTACCTGCACCGCTATGCCCAACCACTGCTGTAGTCTGACCCGGAGAAATTTCAAAACTTATATTTTTAATAATGCCTCTTGCCGGCTCATAAGAAAATGAAACCCGATCAAATACAACTCTAGGCCCCAATGACTGGTTAGAAATTGATAAATCTCTAGCATTTGGATCATCCGCAATTTCTTGATTTGTGCCTAACAAACTAAACATGCGATCCATATCTGTTAAGGCCTGCTTGATCTCTCGATAAATCACACCTAAGAAGTTTAGAGGTATATAAAGCTGAATCATTAATACATTGACCAACACCAAATCACCCAGGGTCATAACACCATCTGACACTCCTTGAGTTGCCAACCAAAGAATCAGGATTAAACCAACAGCAATAATTGTTTGCTGCCCAGCATTTAATAGGGCCAATGAACGCTGTGACTTAATAGCAGCCTCTCGATATCGATGTAAATTTTCATCGTATCTTTTTGATTCAAATTGCTCGTTACCAAAATATTTAACAGTTTCAAAGTTAATTAAAGAATCAATAGCCCTCTGATTCGCCTTTGAATCTAGCTCATTCATTTTCCTTCTATATTGAGTACGCCACTCAGTCACCACAATGGTGTAAATCACATACAAAACTAGTGCTATGAGTGTAATAACTGCAAATAAATAGTTATATGCCCATACGAAATAACCAAGCACCAAACATAACTCAACAATCGTTGGAATAATGCTGTACAACGAGTAAGAAATAAGTGACTGAATGCCTCTGGTGCCACGCTCAATGTCACGAGTCATGCCACCAGTTTGACGTGATAGATGAAAACGTAAAGATAGAGCATGCAAGTGCTCAAATACTTGAAGTGCGACAGTACGCACAGCACTCTCCGTGACCCTAGAAAACAATAACTCTCTTAGCTCTGTAAATATAGAAGCGGATAGTCGCAATAGTCCATATGCCAATATCAAGGACACTGGTACAACCAATACGACTTCAACTCCTAACGGAATACTCATTGCATCAATGAGGGCTTTAAGCAAAATTGGCACACCAAGATTGGCTACCTTAGCAGCAATCAAACATGCTAATGCCAGGCTAACACGCCACTTAAACGCCCATAAATAAGGCAATAAATTAGCTATAACCTTCCAATCACTAGCTCTTTTATTTTCACTTCTAACTGGATTTTCATCGTACGAGGCACGCCTCATATTCACGCTCTTTCAAAATAAATAGATCACTACACAATCAATTAGTTTTTGGCATTTCTTTATCTTTAACACTGATTGTCAACAAACTCATTGTGGCTCGCACAAACACATATGCCATCCAATTAAACATTTTTTTAAAATAGGATCTTTGAGCATAAACATTTGGCTCTACTTTAATACCATTGTCACTTGCTTGATCAGCTATTTTCCAGCGAATCTCTTTAATTACTTGGTGATTTCTAATGATTAAATTAGCCTCATGATTCAACAAGAAGGATAGATGATCGCAATTAGATGACCCGAGTGTTGCCCATCTTCTGTCTACAACCATCGCCTTGGTATGTAATAAGGCTTTGGGGTATTCATATATGACAATATTTGCCGCCAATAGCTGACCATACAGACTTGGAACCGCCCAATTTAAAATCTTAAACTCATCCGTTCCCAGCAATAAATTTACAGAAACACTTCGGTTTGCTGCATTAATCAAAGCTTTTCTTAGGCGACGCCCAGGTAAGAAGTAAGGTGTCACCAGCCATATTTCATCTCTAGCCTGACCAATTGCTTTTAAATAAGCGCGCTCAATATCACGTCGATGATGTAGGTTATCTCTTGCTATAAAAGCCAAACCCTCTTTATTCCCATGTCGCAACCCAAGAAAATGACTCGAACTCCAAGGCAACTCTTGCTCAAGAATTCTTTTTAAAATATTTTTTGGGTGTAAAGCATTAGGCTGAAGTCGTTGCCATTGCCTTAAAAAGGTAGCATGCACTTTTTCCACAATCGCTCCGGTAACCTCCAGAGCAAGGTCCCATCGCATACCAGGCAATTTATTACCTATAAGATCTTTTGAATCATCACAAATATTGACGCCACCAACAAATGCGATAGCCTCATCTACCACAATCAACTTTCTATGAGTTCTAGAAAATCCCAGAGGTCCAAACCATGCTGGGTTGTAATAACTGAATTGAACTCCAGCAGATAAAAAATCATTTTCATACTGAAATGGAGCTGAACCCAACCAATCCAATATCACTCTAACTTCTAATCCCTGCCTAGCTGCGAAACAAAGAATATCAACTATTTTTTTTGCTTGTGAATCCGCAGAAAAAATATAAACCTCTAAATAAATGGATTTTTTTGCAGCTGTCAGAACAGCTTCAACTCGCTCGAAATAATCCTTGCCCCCCTCGAGCAATCTAAGAGTTTGGATACTTTGCCAACGATCTCTTCGCAACAATGACATAAGCTAATTCTAATCAGAATTTAGACTTAGTATTGCCTCTTGATTACTAGGGGAGAAACATAGTTTCGCGGCTGACTGAAAATCTAGCCATTGGTAAGAGATATGCTCCCTTGGTGATAGCTTAATTGGCATCTTGCTTGGTAATTCAAGCTTAAACCAATGCTCCGTATTTTGTGTAACGCCATCAGGATAACGGTAGCGCCACTCAGGATAAATTTCATACTGAATATGATGATTCATCGACTGAAGAGCTTTATCTGACAACAATCGAGTATCTATGCCAGTCTCCTCCAGCACCTCTCTAGCTGCAGCCTGATGCAATGGCTCATCAATTTGATTCAGGCTGCCAGTAACAGATTGCCAGTAGCCATGATGATCTGCTCTTTCAATCAAGAGCACCTCGTTGCTAGTCGTGTAAATCACGACTAGTACCGAGACAGGGATCTTCATGCAGGCATTTGAGTGTTACGTAGACGAATATGCAATTCACGCAATTGCTTCTCATCTACAGGGCTTGGCGCTTGAGTTAACAAGCATTGTGCACGCTGAGTTTTAGGGAATGCAATCACATCACGAATTGATTCTGCACCAGTCATCATCGTCACAATGCGATCCAAACCAAAAGCGATACCGCCATGAGGAGGAGCGCCGTATTGCAGGGCATCTAACAAGAAACCAAATTTAGCCTGAGCTTCCTCAGGACCAATCTTCAATGCTCTAAAGACTTGGCTTTGCACAGATTCTTTGTGGATACGAACTGAACCACCACCAATTTCCCAACCATTTAGAACCATGTCGTAGGCTTTCGCTAAGCACTTACCTGGGTCAGTTTCTAAGTAATTTAAATGCTCATCTTTAGGACTTGTGAATGGATGGTGACATGCAACCCAACGCGCACCCTCTTCGTCATATTCAAACATTGGGAAGTCAACCACCCACATTGGCTTCCAAACTTGCTCCATCAAGCCGCTTTCTTTTGCCCATGCTGAATGACCAATCTTCAAACGTAATGCCCCAATAGCGTCATTCACCACTTTTGCTTTATCAGCGCCGAAGAAAATAATGTCGCCGTCTTTTGCGTTTGTACGTTTCAAAATTTCAGCAATGGCAGCGTCGTGTAAATTTTTCACGATTGGGGATTGCAGACCATCTCGACCTTTTGCAATCTCATTGACCTTAATCCAAGCCAAACCTTTCGCGCCATAGATACCAACGAATTGAGTGTAATCATCAATATCACTGCGGCTGATCACAGCACCACCTGGCACACACAAACCAACAACACGACCATTATCTTGATTAGCAGGCCCAGAGAAAACCTTGAAATCAACATCCTTCATGACATCAGTTAACTCTGTGAACTCTAACTTCACACGTAGATCAGGTTTATCTGAACCAAAACGCGCCATAGCTTCAGAGTAAGGCATCACTGGGAATGGATTAGCTAACTCAACATTCATAACTGTTTTGAAAATATGACGAACCATATTCTCAAAAAGATCTCTGATTTCATATTCATCTAGGAATGCTGTTTCGCAGTCAATCTGAGTAAATTCAGGCTGACGGTCTGCACGCAAATCTTCATCGCGGAAGCATTTGGTAATTTGATAGTAACGATCAAAACCAGCAACCATCAACAATTGTTTAAATAATTGCGGTGATTGAGGTAATGCAAAGAACTGACCATCATGTACACGTGATGGCACCAAGTAATCGCGCGCTCCCTCTGGAGTACTCTTGGTCAACATTGGCGTTTCAATATCAATGAAACCAGCTTGATCAAGATATTTTCTTGTTTCAATAGCAACGTTGTAACGTAAACGTAAATTCTTTTGCATTTGCGGACGACGCAAATCCAAAACACGATGGGTCAAACGAGTAGTCTCTGAGAGATTGTCATCTTCCAACTGAAACGGCGGAGTAATTGATGCATTCAGAATATTTAATTCATGGCACAACAATTCCACTTTGCCACTAACTAAGTCATTATTTTCTGTGCCCGCCGGACGCGCACGAACCAAACCTTTGATCTGCACACAGAATTCATTACGCACTTGCTCTGCCATTGCAAACATGTCTGCACGATCTGGATCGCAAACAACTTGCACAAAACCATCACGGTCTCTTAAGTCAATAAAAATAACACCGCCATGATCGCGACGACGATTAACCCAACCTGCTAATGTAACTTCTTGTCCAATTAAGGCTTCTGTGACTTGGCCACATTGATGGCTACGCATTGACATAAAACTTCCTACTTTGCTGATGGTACTGATTGACTTAAAGGGGGAACTGAGCCCATTGAAACAATATGTTTTAGGGCCTCTTCAACACCCATTTCTAACTCTATGATGTCCGCGCGCGGAACAATCATAAAAAATCCTGAGGTAGGGTTAGGTGTTGTTGGTAAAAAAACATTGACATGCTCACTACCTAATTTTGTAGCAACTTCATCCGCAGGGGTTCCGGTTACAAATGCAATTGTCCAAGACCCATTTCTAGGATACGGAATAAGTACTGCTTTTCTAAATGCATTTCCCTTACTTGAAAATAAGGTTCCAGACACCTGCTTAACGCTTGAATAAATAGATTTAACAATAGGAATGTGGGTAATGATTTGATCCCACAACTTAATCCACCATTGACCAACAAAATTCGCTGCAAAAACGCCAGTAGCCAAAATGATTGCCAAAACAATCAAAATGCCTACACCCGGCAAATCTCTGAATGACTGGAGAGCTGGTTTCAGGGCAGAAGGCAATATCGCCATCAAAGCGCTCATTACCGAGCCAAAGACACCATCTAATACAGATAGGCCCCATGTCATCACCCAAATCGTGATGGCCAAAGGAGCCCAAACCAGCATGCCAGCAATAAAATATTTTTTCATGAAGCTTGAAATTATAGGGCTTAGCTAAGCCAAGTGAGCGTAAATAAGGTCCCGCCTAGTAAACCACTCAAGAAAAGAATACTTCCCCAGATTAATTTTCTAGTTTGCTTTTGCTCTAAAAGGAGTCTTAGCATCAACTCTTGAGTGTCATCTTTATCCTGATTTTGGCTTTTATCAAGCCACTGAGCAAGCAATCTAGGGATAGTAGGCACTAACTTAGCCCAATGTGGTGCCTCATCTTTAATGCGCTCTAGAAAACCTCGAATGCCGATTTGCTGATCAACCCAACGCTCCAAAACTGGCTTGGCTGTTTTCCATAAATCCATATCTGGATCTAATTGACGCCCCAAACCCTCAACATTCAATAAAGTTTTTTGTAATAAAGTTAATTGAGGCTGAATTTCAACATTGAACCTTCTAGAGGCCTGAAATAACCTCATCAAAACGATACCCAATGAAATTTCTTTCAAAGGTCGATCAAAATAAGGCTCGCAGACCGCTCTAACTGCACCCTCTAATTCTTCTACTCTTGTTTCCTTTGGCACCCAACCTGATTCAATATGTAATTCAGCGACACGTCTGTAATTGCGGTTAAAGAAAGCTAAAAAATTCTGTGCCAAATAATTTTTGTCAGAATCAGATAGCGCGCCAACGATGCCAAAGTCTAAAGCGATGTATCTGCCAAACGATTCTGGTGCAACACTCACAAAAATATTTCCAGGATGCATGTCTGCATGGAAAAAACCATCATGGAAGACTTGTGTGAAGAATATTTCAACTCCATCAGATGCCAACTTTTTAAGATCAACACCTGCAGCTTTCAAGTCATCTAATCTTGAAATAGGAATGCCATGCATCCTTTCCATGACCATCACATTAAGACCACATAAATCCCAATACATTTCAGGGATCATGAGTTTTTTAGAACCTTCAAAATTGCGACGCAGCTGACTTGCATTAGCAGCCTCCCGCATCAGGTCTAACTCATCGTGCAAATAAGTGTCAAATTCATCAACATTTTCTTTTGGCTTTAAGCGCTTGCCGTCACGCCATAGTTTTTCTACTAAACCAGCAAGCATTCTTAATAACGCCAAGTCACTCTCAATAATTGGCAGTATCCCTGGACGTAAAACCTTAACGGCTACCTGTTTGCCTTCCCACTCTGGATATTTATCTGTACCTCTTAAGACAGCAAAATGTACTTGGGCAACTGAGGCACTGGCCACCGGCTTCTCATCAAATGAGCTAAATACTTCTGATATTTTCTTTCCTAGTGAAGCCTCAATCAAAGCCATAGCCTTTACTTCAGAAAATGGTGGCACTTGATCTTGTAACTTCGCCAATTCATCAGCAATATCGGTAGGCAATAAATCGCGTCGCGTAGAGAGCACTTGACCAAACTTAACAAATATTGGCCCTAGCGCCTCTAACGCTAAACGCAAACTTTCACCACGCGTGTAGGCTCCAGGCGTCAACCATGACGCAACAGTCAAGATAACTTTAATAAGACCTGGCTTGAGGCTGTCTCTAATAACTTTTAGAACACCGAATCTCCAAATCGTATAGAGAATTTTAAATAACCTTAAAAACTGCCTCACGAAGATTTCTCCAATAAACGCTCTATACGTTTTTCAATCCTATCCACATCATCTCGAAGTCGACGCAGATCTTCTTTATAACGAACCAATTCTTCTGCTTTAACAAGGGTTGGTTTTTCATGTACCAAATATTCCAAAACACTAGCGCCAAGATCTTTAATGGCTGACTCACCAAATGATCGACCTTTTCTGGCTGACTGAACGATTCTATGAGCTAAGGTATCTCCAACCAACTTAGATAAATCTTCCTCAAACTCCCAGCGAAGTTGGCTAGCCAACTTTGCCATGGTTTGTGCCAAATCCACGTCACCAGAAACTTTGACATGCTGAGCCGCAGCATCTTTACCGCCCGCAATGTACGCATTTAAAACATCTGATGAAATTGTTAAGGTGACATTAGGATCTTCACCGTCTTCTTTAGCTAACGAGAAGTTAGCTTGCTCATTAATCAGTAGTGAGACTTGAGTAATAGGCAGAATAAATCTAACTTTTTTACCAATATGCTTGCGCAAAAGATCACTGGCCCAAGATTCTTGGGCCAGTAAGTAATTTAAAGTTTTAACTATTGCGTTCAGATTAAACCAACTGTTGTATACCTGCTAATACCCAACCACCTTGACCATTAACAGGCTTAATTAAATTCCACACCTCTACAAATGACTCACCTGGGCCATCTGACTGCTCACGAATCATGCCCGAGAAACGCACACTTGCCATATAAACATCAGCGCTAGATTCAATGCCCAACAAATCAGCCTCTAATGTTAATACCTCTGTACGGTTTTGTAACGTTGCTCTAGCTTCTAAATCTTGTCTCAACTCTTCAAACATCTCAGCTGTGGCGAATTCTTTTAATTTTGCTAGATCACCTTGATCCCATGCATCTTGTAAATGAACGAAATGTTTCTTTGCATTAATCAGGAATGACTCTTGATCAAAGTTTTTAATGGCAGGATCAATTTCAGCCGCAACTGGAGGTGCAGTAACCGTGGCTGAACCAGAGCTTGTAGGCTCTTGTCGATCAAAGCGATCATTAGGCTCCCATGCTGGTCCGCCAGCAGGACTTGTCTTATAAGTTGCTTGATTGCCAGAAAAACGTCTGAACAACCAGGCACCCACCATCACCACTAACAATACTACTAACAATCCCATGAAGAATGAAGCCGCCGCTTCACCTAAGCCGAAATGTGACAATAACCACCCAAGACCAAGGCCAGCTGCCAAGCCGCCCAAAATGCCAGCCATACCAAACCCTTTTTTAGGTTGAGCGGCAGGGGTCGCAGGAACTGGTTTTGCTGCTGGCGCAGGAGCCGCTGTTGGAGCTGTCGGCTGAGTTGGGGCAGCTTGTTGCTTCTGAGTCACGCTCTGAGACTGCTTACCCATACTCTTTGAACCACCCAAACGTTTAGCATCAGCATTAAATGATGCACCAGCCAATACAAAAGAAGAAAGAACTAAACACACAAAACTTTTCTTCAAAATCATCTTTAACCTCTTTATTGAAATCAAGCAAACAATCAATTAATACTTATAACCAATGTGAAGAGCAACAATACCACCTGTTAATGAATGATATTCAACCTTATCAAAACCCACACTTTCCATCATGGTTTTTAAAGTCTCTTGATCAGGATGCATGCGGATTGACTCAGCAAGATACCGATAACTATCTGCATCCCCAGCCACCTTCTCACCAAGCCATGGCAAGATTTTGAATGAATAGGCGTCATATATTGGTTTGAGTGCCTCAACTGGCTTTGAAAACTCCAAAACCATCACCTTTCCGCCAGGCTTAATCACACGCAACATCTCTTTAAGTGCCACGTCCTTATGCGTCATATTACGAAGACCAAACGCAACTGTTGTTAAGTCAAAATAATTTGATGGAAAAGGAATTTGTTCTGCATCAACCTGAACGCAAGGCAAGTGGTAGCCTTTGTCTAAAAGACGATTACGTCCATACCCAAGCATCGATGCGTTGATATCTGTCAACCACACCTGACCACCAGTTTCACGTTCCAACCCGACTTGTTTAGCAAAACTTAATGACAAATCACCTGTACCGCCAGCGATATCTAAAACTTTTTGCCCTGATTTAACTGCTGCCTTGCTGATGGTGAAATGTTTCCACACCCTATGCAACCCACCCGACATCAAGTCATTCATGATGTCGTACTTATTGGCTACAGAATGAAAAACCTCGGCAACCTTGCTAGCTTTTTCAGTCTCATCGACAGTTTTATATCCGAAGTGTGTTTGTGCCATACCTAATTAGTGCCCACATGAGTGACCGGCATCTTTAGCCATAGGCGCATCTCTATCGACACCCTCTTTTTCCAAGCGACCAAGATAGTCTTGCCACATAACCTCATAGTTCTGACACATCTCATAGAGATATTCCCATGAGTAAATGCCAGAGTCATGCCCATCAGAAAAGACAGGCTTGATTGCATAATGCCCCACCTGCTCAATGTTATTAATCAACACATCTCTTTTGCCGGTTTGCAAAGTCTCCTGCCCAACACCATGCCCGCGCACTTCAGCTGATGGCGACCAAACTCTCAGAAACTCAAATGGCAATTTATAAACATCTGTGCCATACACCAACTCTAAAACCTTGGACTGTTGATGAACCACAATATTTTGTGGCAATGGGGCTTTATTTGTCATAGTTTTTAAACCAATACCCTTTCGATGCCACCTTGATTAGCACTCTTCACGTAATTCGCCATCCAATCCTCACCCAACAAGTGATTAGCCATCTCTACAACAATGTAATCGGCCTTTGTTTCAGAATCATCGTTGTATCGAGACAAGCCTTGTAAGCATGATGGGCAACTTGTTAAGACTTTTACTTCTCCATCAAAGTTACTTCTTAAATCGGCTGCGCCCTTACGCATCTCAATTTCTTTACGGAAACGAATTTGGGTAGATATGTCTGATCGAGTAACTGCCAACGTGCCAGACTCACCACAGCAGCGATCATTTTTTGAAATCACTGTGCCATCTTCGGTTGTTACCAGGCTGTTAACAGTTTTAAGCGGATCTTGTAGTTTCATCGGGCTGTGACAAGGGTCGTGATACATGTACCTAACACCTTTAGCCCCCTCCAACTTAATGCCCTTCTCTAACAAGAACTCATGAATATCAACAATTCTGCAACCAGGGAAAATCTTGTCAAACTCATAACCAGATAACTGGTCATAACAAGTGCCACAAGAAACCACAACAGTTTTAATATCTAAATAATTTAGAGTGTTAGCCATACGGTGGAAGAGCACCCGATTGTCTGTAATGATCTTATCGGCTTTATCAAAGTCACCAGAACCACGCTGAGGATAACCGCAGCATAAGTAACCCGGCGGCAATACTGTCTGAACACCCGCATGCCACAACATCGCTTGTGTAGCTAAACCTACTTGCGAAAATAATCTCTCAGATCCACAACCTGGGAAGTAAAAAACAGCCTCAGTATCTACGGATGTTGTTTGAGGATTTCGAATAATCGGCACAATGTCAGAGTTTTCAATATCTAACAAAGCACGAGCTGTTTTCTTAGGCAAATTGCCAGGCATCTTTTTATTTACAAAATGTATGACCTGTTCTTGCACTGGCGGCTTACCCACAGTTGCACGCGGTTTAGCTGTCTGTGCTTTAGCAAACTTTTTCAAGAAATCATGAGCCAATCTCTGAGCCTTATAACCCCAGTCAATCATCAATTTACGTGTTAACTGGATAGTCTCTGGATTTGTTGCATTCAAGAAGAACATGGCTGCAGAAGCGCCAGGGTTGAAACGCTTTTGACCCATCTTGCGCAACAAATTACGCATATTCATGGTCACATCACCAAAATCAATTTTGACAGGGCATGGCGTCACGCACTTGTGACAAACCGTGCAATGCGCTGCCACATCATCGAATGCTTCCCAATGCTTCACAGAAACACCGCGCCTTGTTTGCTCTTCATACAAGAAAGCTTCAACCAACAATGACGTAGCCAAAATCTTGTTACGCGGGCTATAAAGCAAATTAGCACGAGGAACATGTGTTGCACAGACTGGTTTGCACTTGCCGCAACGCAAACAATCTTTAACACTAGATGCAATCGCGCCAATATCACTTTGCTGCATGATCAATGACTCATGCCCCATCAAACCAAAGCTTGGCGTATAGGCATTCCTTAAGTCAGCGCCAGGCATTAACTTACCTTTATTGAAACGACCCTCAGGGTCAACTTTCAACTTATAAGATCTAAAGTCTTTGATCTCTGATTCAGTTAGGTATTCAAGCTTTGTAATACCAATACCATGCTCACCTGAAATCACACCATTCAAAGATCTCGCCAGCTTCATGATGCGATCAACTGCCTGGTGGGCATCTTGCAACATATCGTAGTTGTCAGAGTTAACTGGGATGTTGGTGTGGACATTTCCATCACCAGCATGCATGTGCAATGCCACAAAAACTCTGCTACGCAACACTCGCTTATGAATTGCTTCGCATTCTTTTAAGATAGGTTCAAAAGAGGCGCCACTGAAAATTTTTCTTAACTCAGCCCTAACCTCTAACTTCCAAGATGCCCGCAAACTTCTATCTTGTAAACCACTAAAGTGTTGGTTGATATTACCCGCCCATTCAGACCATTCAGCTCGAACAGTATCAATTAATTGCAATGCTTGGGCAACACGCCCCTCAAGCATTTCGGCTTCTGGTATGTCGTGGCTATCATCAGATTTACCTAAAGGCAAGTTACCTTGTCTAAAAAAGCTTTCAAGCTCACTCAATAGTTGTAGCTTATTTTTTAATGACAACTCGATATTGATTAATTCAATACCATCGGTGTACTCACCCATACGATCCAAAGGAATCACAACATCTTCGTTCACCTTGAATGCGTTTGTGTGCTTAGCAATAGCAGCAGTTCTTGAACGATCTAGCCAGAATTTTTTACGAGCTTCTGGGCTAACCGCCACAAAACCTTCGCCAACTCGGGTATTGGCCAAACGAATAACTTCGCTCGCTGCAGTGGCTACCGCATTTTCATCATCGCCAACAATGTCACCAATCAATACCATTTTTGGCAGAACATTACGCTTTGATTTTGTAGCGTAACCAACAGCCTTTAGATAACGCTCATCCAAATGCTCCAAACCTGCAAGAATTGCCCCACCTTGTTTGGTTTGTTGATCTAAATAAGCCTTTACTTCAACAATACTTGGAATAGCATCTCTAGCTTGACCAAAAAACTCCAAACAAACTGTTCGTATTTGCTTAGGCATGCGATGCAATACCCATCTTGCACTCGTAATTAGGCCGTCACAACCTTCTTTCTGGACACCCGGCAAACCTGCCAAAAACTTATCCGTGACGTCTTTGCCCAAACCTTCTTTGCGGAAACGTTTACCTTCAATCTTTAATTCTTCTGTCTTAATAACTCTGAGACCTGGGGCATAAAGACCATCTGACCAAGTTAACTTAAAAGTCGCAAAGTCAACATCATGAATCTTGCCCATATTGTGACCAATACGTTCAACATCCAACCAGTTACCCTCTGGGTCAACCATTCTCCATGACGCCAAGTTATCTAACGCAGTTCCCCACAACACGGCTTTCTTACCGCCAGCGTTCATAGCAATATTTCCGCCAATGCAGCTAGCTTCAGCAGAAGTTGGATCTACAGCAAATACGTTCCCAGACTTATCAGCAGCATCAGAAACTCGTTTCGTTACAACACCTGCGCCCGAATAAATAGTGGCAACTTCATGATCCAAGCCAGGCAAACGAAGCATCTCAACTGCGCCTAGCGTTTCTAATTTTTCGGTATTGATAACGGCAGACATCGGTGAGAGTGGCACAGCACCACCCGTGTAACCTGTACCACCCCCTCGAGGAATGATCGTCAAACCTAATTCAATACACCCCTTAACTAAACCAGGTATTTCATCCTCTGAGTCTGGCGTTAAAACTACAAATGGATATTCAACGCGCCAATCCGTGGCATCTGTCACATGAGACACGCGCGCTAAACCATCATAGGCAATGTTGTCTGCCGCAGTGTATTTACCTAATACTTTTTTCACTCGCTTACGCAAAACAGCGACGCGATCAAATTCGGCATTAAAAAACTCAACAGCATCTTTAGCGCTACCAACCAACTTACCTACTTTGTCAGCTAACTCAGTAGTCATACGCTTTTGAACTTCTCGCAAGCGATGATGCAAAGCTTCAATCAACTGTTTACGGCGATGCGGGTTATCCAATAAGTCGTCTTGTAAATAAGGATTGCGTTGCACAACCCAAATATCACCCAAAACCTCATAAAGCATTCTGGCTGATCGACCTGTTTTACGGCCCGACCTTAATTCATCGAGAATTTGCCATGCTTGCTCACCCAACAAACGAATAACAATCTCTCTGTCTGAGAAAGATGTGTAGTTATAAGGAATTTCACGCAAACGCGGAGCATTTTGAGCATGCTCAGCAAAGCTATTCAGGGGCAAAGGTGCGTTCATATCACTGGCTTTAACTAAAACGCTATTTTAAAGGACTATGGGCTTGGTCGTCTCAATCTTGAATAACCCTTTGAAACCATGCCAATAATGTGGCCATCAAATTAGGCCCAACCAATGACCTATGGCACTCCAGAAGCCATCTGGCACCATCAATAGCACGTAAGTCATGGTCACATAACGCAAAAACTTGCCAATCGCCATATAAATCAAGCATTGCAGCCACGGCAGCCTCAACCAACCTGCCACAGCGCACAAGGGATCACCCACAATAGGCAACCACGACAAAAGTAGGGCTTTAGGACCCATTTTTTCGAACCATTTCAAGAGCTTATGCTCTTTGGGGCCCAATAGTTTTTCATGGGCTTTACTAGCCCCAAAGCCCATTAACCAGTCAAGCATCCCGCCCAAAGTATTACCTGTTGTGGCAACTAAAATTGCCACCCAAAACATATCTGGATTAAGTTTGAGATAGCCAAATAAAACGGGTTCAGACCCCATTGGCAAGAGGGTTGCAGATACAAAAGATACAGTAAATACTGCTGGCAACCCAACAATAGGTAACGAGAGCCAAACTAAAAAATTATGTAAATTGCTTTCCATGTTTGGTCATTTTAGGCTGATGCCGTGATACGCTCACAGGATGCCAAAAGATTATTTAAGAAAAATTCTAACCGCCAAGGTATATGACGTTGCTCGCGAAACCGAGCTTGAACTTGCTACACATCTATCAGCACGGATCAAGAATAAGGTTTTGCTGAAGCGCGAAGATAACCAACCAGTGTTTTCATTCAAGCTCAGAGGTGCCTACAACAAAATGGCGCACCTTAGTTCAACTGACTTGAAACGCGGGGTGATTGCCGCCTCAGCCGGCAATCATGCTCAAGGCGTAGCTCTTTCAGCTGCCAAATTAGGCTGCAAAGCAATCATCGTGATGCCAACCACCACGCCACAAGTAAAAATTGATGCTGTTAGATCTAGAGGTGGTAACTCTGTAGAAATTGTGCTCCACGGTGAGTCTTACAGCGATGCTTATCAACATGCTTTAGCACTTGAAAAAAAACATCACCTCACATTTGTACATCCATTTGATGATCCAGATGTAATCGCAGGTCAAGGCACGATCGCGATGGAGGTGCTACAACAACATCAAGAGCCTATCGACGCTATCTTCTTAGCTATTGGCGGCGGCGGTCTTGTGGCAGGCGTTGGCGCATACATCAAAGCTGTTCGTCCTGACATCAAAGTAATTGGCGTGCAAACAGTTGACTCTGATGCCATGAAAAAATCATTAGAAGCTGGCAAAAGAGTAGAACTCAAAGAAGTAGGACTGTTTTCTGATGGCACCGCAGTCAAGCTTGTTGGCAAAGAAACCTTTAGGCTGTGCCAAGAAGTGGTTGATGAAATCATCACAGTTGATACAGACGCAATATGCGCTGCGATCAATGACGTCTTTACTGATACTAGAAGCATCCTAGAACCCGCCGGCGCCCTTGCCCTTGCGGGACTGAAATCTTACGTCGAGCGCGAAAAATGCAAAGATAAAACGCTGGTGGCTGTAGCTTGTGGTGCAAACATCAACTTCAATCGCTTGAGATTTGTTGCTGAGCGCGCAGAAGTTGGCGAGGCGAAGGAAGCTGTTTTTGCAGTGACCATTCCAGAACAACGCGGTTCGTTCAGACGCTTTTGCGAACTACTAGGTGACAGAAACGTCACCGAATTTAACTACCGCATTGCTGATGCAGATAAAGCTCACATCTTTGTTGGTATTGCCACACAAAAAGCGACTGATAGCACTCAAATTGCAAAGTCTTTCAAAAAATCTGGATTTGACACAATTGATTTGACGCATGATGAATTAGCTAAATCTCATCTGCGCCACATGGTTGGCGGTCGATCTACGCTTGCTAAAAATGAATTGCTTTACCGCTTTGAGTTCCCAGAAAAGCCTGGGGCACTAATGAAGTTCTTAACAAGCATGGCGCCCAACTGGAACATCAGCTTGTTTCATTACCGTAATCATGGTGCTGACTATGGTCGAATCTTGGTTGGCATTCAAGTTCCAAGTAGCGATAAAAAAGAACTGAAGAAATTCTTGGCAGGTCTTGGCTATCCTCACTGGGACGAAAGCGATAACCCTGCCTACAAACTTTTCTTAGCTTAAAAATGGCCTTCTCATTAGATGGAAAACTTGTTGTAGCCATCTCATCGAGGGCCCTTTTTAACTTTGAAGAAGAAAATCAAATTTTTGAGGCTACGGATGACAGCGCCTACATGCAACTTCAACTTGAGCGCATTGATCAAGCAGCCAAACCGGGCGTGGCATACCCACTGGTAAAAAAGTTACTCGGCTTTAATCAAGGCAAACAGCAAATGGTTGAGGTGGTCATTCTTTCAAGAAATGACCCAGTGAGTGGTTTAAGAGTTTTTAGATCTGCAAAAAGTGTGGGGCTAGCTATTGAACGCGGAGTGTTCACGCGCGGCAGACCTCCTTATCACTACCTCAAATCATTGCAAGCCAATTTATTTTTATCCGCTAATGCAGATGATGTACGAGCAACCCTTGATGCAGGCTTTCCTGCCGCAATGGTTTTTCCTCAGAGTAAGCAGATTGCAGAGTCTAATCCCGATGAAATTCGGATTGCCTTTGACGGCGATGCCGTGCTGTTTTCCGATGAGGCTGAACAAGTATTTCAAAGTAAAGGGCTTGATGCTTTTGTAGCTCATGAAAGTAAAAAAGTAGAAATTCCTCTACCGCCTGGTCCATTCAAGCCACTATTGGAGGCCTTACATCGGCTACAAAATGCCACGAAACAAGAGCATCATCCAATGAGAATTAGAACTGCGCTGGTAACCGCACGTTCTGCACCTGCTCACGAAAGAGCAATCAGAACACTCATGGCATGGGGTGTGACAGTGGATGAAGCCATGTTTCTAGGCGGTTTAGCCAAAAAAGATTTTTTAAAAGAATTTCAACCTGACTTCTTTTTTGATGACCAATTAGGGCACTGCGAGTTGGCATCAGATGTTGCTCCAACGGGTCAAGTTTTATCTGGCATTGCCAATCAAATTAAAAAATAATCATGAGTCATCTAGAACATGCTCCTTTGGGCAAAAACTCAGAGAACCCGAACCAATACAGCCCTGATCTACTATTTCCAATTAGTAGAGATGAGAATCGCGCCAAACTAGGCATCCAGTGCCAATCACTACCTTTTTTTGGCGTTGATATTTGGAATGCTTATGAACTAAGTTGGTTAAATGCCAAAGGCAAACCTCAACTAGCCATTGCCACATTTATGGTCCCTGCCAACTCACCAAACATTATTGAATCAAAATCTTGGAAACTGTATCTAAATAGCTTAAACAATCATCGCTTTGAGTCTAACGATCACTTAATTGACACCCTTAAAAAAGATTTATCAAAGGCGGCGGGTTCCACAGTTATGGTGCAACTCCACAGCCCAGAATCTCAGAGCGCCAATGGCATGAGAGAGTTATCTGGAAAACTTTTAGACAGATTAGATCTTGAAATTAACCCTGAGCAGAAACCAATCGCTGACTTACTAAGCTCAGATCCAAGCTTGGGCTTAGTAGAAGAATCCCTGGTAACTCATTTACTTCGCTCAAACTGTCCAGTAACTGGTCAACCAGACTGGGCCAGTGTACAGATTAACTACGTAGGGCCAACCATTAATGAAGAAGGTTTATTACGTTACTTGATAGCTTTCAGAGAACATCAAGAGTTTCATGAACACTGTGTAGAGAAAATATTTATAGACATCAAAAACAAATGCCGCCCAAGCAAACTATCGGTTTATGCCCGATACACTCGCAGAGGCGGCATTGACATCAACCCATTCAGGGCTGATTACAACGCTGAGTGGCCAGATAACAAGCGCCACTCACGTCAATAACAATTAAAACGGAATATCGTCGTCTATATCACCAAGACTAGGACTGCTCATTGGTGCAGATGATTTCGGTGCAGCCATTGAAGATGAGCCACCCTCTGCCGAACCTGGTGCACGACCACCTAGCATTTGCATTGTTTCAGCAACGATTTCAGTAGAGTATTTTTCTTGTCCACTTTGGTCGGTCCACTTACGTGTACGCAAACGGCCCTCAACATACACTTGAGAACCCTTCTTCAAATATTTTTCCGCAACCTCAGCCACTTTGCCAAAGAACGCAACTCTGTGCCACTCTGTGTTCTCGCGCATCTCGCCAGATTGCTTGTCGCGATAACGATCTGTTGTTGCAATTGAAATGTTTGTCACTGCATCACCACTTGGTAGGCGACGAGTTTCTGGATCACGGCCAACATTACCCACAATAATTACTTTATTTACTGATGCCATCTTTGTCTCCCGAAGAAAAAATTTGTTGTACCGAAATTAAATCATTTGTATCTATGTCGAATTCTTAAACCCAAATTTAGAGAGGTTTTTGAGGCAACTCTCTCATAGATGAAGCAATTATAAGCCAGGCAAAAATCATGGCTGAGCAGGCATAAAAAACTGATGATTCGCCCCAGTTCTGTAGTAGCCAACCACCCAAAAGACCGCCTAAAAATAAACCAGTTGATTGAGTGGTGTTGTAGATACCCAAAGCCGTGCCTTTTGCATGACTAGCCCACCTAGACACTAGCGATGGCTGCATGGCTTCAAGAATATTAAACCCAATAAAGTAAACCAGCACCGCCAAAGCCAACCCAGTTAAACCAATGAAATTGGCCATCATTAATTGGGCTACCAACATCGCAGTAATACCCAAGATAAATGCGGGCTTCATACGTTTGCGTTTTTCACTCATCATGATGATGGGAGCCATGAATGCAAAAGAAATTAAAACTGCTGGCAGATAGAGTTGCCAGTGTTCAGACAAAGGTAAATCAGCTCGAGCTAATAACCTGGGCAAAGTTAAAAATAGGGCAATCTGAGCAGCATGTAAAACCAATACGCCCAAGTTCAGACGCAAAAGATCTTTGTTAAAGAAAACTTCTAAAAACTTAGCGGTAAAGGGTGTCTGGCTTGATTTGCTTTGCTCTGGCACAACAAATAAAGCAATTAATAGTGCTCCAATGCCTAAAAAAGCCATGACATTGAACATACCATCTAAACCTATTGACTCATGCAATGGGGACGCCACAACCAACGATAGAGCAAAAGTTAGCGCAATACTGCCCCCAACCATTGCCATGGCTCGGGTGCGAGTCTCTTCTCTGGTTAAATCAGCCAACCATGCTGTAACAGCAGCTGAAATTGCGCCAGCTCCTTGAATGGCCCTACCAACTGTTATCCAAATCAAATCATCATGACTGGCTGCAATAAAAGCTCCTAGGACAAACAACCCCAAACCAAACACCACAACAGGGCGACGCCCGTATTTGTCTGACAGCATGCCAAGGGGAATGTGCAAACAAGCCTGCACAAATCCATAGATGCCCAATGCTAAGCCCACCAAAAGGGCCTGATCCCCGCCAGACAAGGATTTAGCGTGAATACTAAATACTGGCAAGATCAAAAAAAGGCCCAACATGCGTAGGGCAAAAATGCCAGCCAAGGCTAAAGATGCGCGAAGTTCTGTTTTTTCCATAAAGAAGAGCTATATTAACTGGTTACGCAAAGAAAAATCATGGATACGATAAAAATTAGGGGTGCGCGCACCCACAACCTAAAAAGCATCAACTTAGATATCCCAAGAGATCAATTGGTGGTCATTACTGGGCTATCAGGGTCAGGCAAAAGCTCTTTGGCTTTCGATACTCTTTATGCAGAAGGTCAACGTCGTTACGTTGAGTCACTCTCTGCGTACGCCAGACAGTTTTTACAACTCATGGAAAAACCTGATGTTGACTCAATCGAAGGTTTATCACCAGCTATCTCTATTGAACAAAAAGCAACTAGTCACAATCCACGATCAACTGTGGGTACAGTCACAGAAATCCATGACTATCTAAGACTACTTTTTGCACGAGCTGGCACACCTCACTGCCCAGAACACCATTTGCCACTAGAAGCACAAAGCGTATCTCAAATGGTAGATACCGTGATGGCAAAACCCGAAGACACAAAGCTAATGATTTTGGCGCCTGTAGTCAGTGAGCGTAAAGGTGAGCATGTTGATCTATTTGAAGATCTTCAAGCCCAAGGATTTGTTCGTTTTAGAGTTCGCTCAGGTGGCGGCACTACGCAACATGCCACCGCAAAAATATATGAAGTAGATGATTTACCAAAATTAAAAAAGAATGAAAAACATTCAATTGACGTAGTAATTGATCGCATCAAAGTCAAAGCTGATATTCAACAGCGCTTAGCCGAATCATTTGAAACTGCACTAAGACTCGCGGATGGTCGGGCTATTGCACTAGAAATGGATACAAACGAAGAGCAACTCTTCTCCAGCAAATTTGCATGCCCCGTTTGCTCATACTCATTACAAGAACTTGAGCCAAGGCTTTTTTCATTCAACAATCCAATGGGCGCCTGCCCAAGTTGTGATGGCTTAGGGCACATTACCTTCTTTGATCCAAAACGAGTCGTTGCACACCCAGAATTATCTTTAGCATCAGGTGCAATTAAAGGATGGGATCGTCGTAACCAGTTTTATTTTAGGCTTTTGCAAAATTTAGCAAAACATGCCAATTTTGATTTAGAAACACCCTTTGAGGAGCTATCAAAGAAAGCTCAAGACTTAATTCTCTTTGGCTCAGGAAACCAAGATATTCCATTTGAATATCTGAACGAAAAAGGGAAGGTAATAGTGCGCGAACATGCTTTTGAAGGCATCGTTGCAAACTTTGAAAGACGCTACAAAGAAACAGATTCGGCAACGGTTAGAGAAGAATTAGCCAAATACCAAAACAATAAACCTTGCCCAACATGTGAAGGCACCCGCCTAAGAACAGAGGCAAGAAACGTCAAAGTGGGTGATGGCGCTCAATCTCGTGCAATCTATGAAATTAGCAATCTTCCGCTTGGCAAAGCACTTACTTATTTCAAGACACTTGAATTAAAAGGCGCCAAAAAAGAAATTGCTGGAAAAATTATTTCTGAAATCAGCTCTCGCTTGAGCTTTCTGAATGATGTTGGCCTTGATTATTTATCACTCGACAGAAGTGCCGATACGCTATCAGGTGGTGAAGCTCAGCGTATTAGGCTAGCCTCGCAAATTGGCTCTGGGTTAACTGGTGTGATGTATGTCCTTGATGAGCCTTCAATTGGATTACACCAACGTGATAACGATCGCCTTATTGGCACCCTGAAACATCTGAGAGACTTAGGCAACTCTGTTTTAGTTGTTGAACATGATGAAGACATGATTCGCGCTTCCGATTACGTGATTGATATCGGTCCAGGCGCAGGCGAACATGGTGGAAAAATTATTGCCGAGGGCACCCCCAAAGAAATACAGGAGCACCCTACATCGTTAACAGGCGCATATCTATCTGGTAAAGAGTCAATTGCTGTACCCAAAAACCGTACGCCAGTCAGCGATAAAAACTTAAAAATTATTGGTGCTACTGGCAATAATTTGAAAAATGTTGATGTTGAAATTCCTCTAGGTTTATTAACCTGCGTGACAGGTGTATCAGGCTCAGGCAAATCAACACTAATTAATGACACACTCCACCATGCTGTTGCTCAGCATCTTTATGGCTCAAATGCGGAGCCAGCTGAGCACAAAGAGATTCAAGGTTTAGAGCACTTTGATAAAGTGATCAACGTTGATCAATCACCGATTGGCAGAACACCAAGATCTAATCCTGCAACGTATACAGGATTATTTACCCCAATCAGAGAACTATTTGCTGGTGTTCCTGCAGCCAGGGAAAGAGGTTATGAAGCCGGCAGATTCTCATTTAACGTTCGCGGCGGTAGATGTGAAACTTGTGAAGGTGACGGCGTTCTAAAAGTTGAAATGCATTTCTTGCCCGATGTTTATGTCCCTTGTGATGTATGTCACGGCAAACGATACAACCGTGAAACATTAGATATCCGCTATAAAGGCAAAAATATTCACGAAGTTTTATCAATGACCATTGAGCAGGCCCACGAGTTCTTTGAAGCCGTTCCTACCGTCAAAAGAAAACTAAAAACACTTCTTGATGTCGGTCTTGGTTACGTAAAGCTCGGACAAAGTGCAACCACTCTATCCGGCGGAGAAGCTCAGCGCGTTAAGTTATCTCTTGAATTATCTAAACGTGACACGGGTAGAACCTTATACATCCTCGACGAACCAACCACTGGGCTTCATTTCCATGATATTCAATTGCTTTTAAAAGTAATACACACTCTTAAAAAGCATGGGAATACAATCGTCATCATTGAGCACAATCTCGATGTCATTAAGACGGCTGATTGGATTATTGACTTGGGGCCTGAAGGTGGCGGTGGTGGCGGAGAGATTATTGCTGTAGGCACCCCTGAAAATGTTGCTAAAGTAGCAAAAAGTTATACAGGCAAGTACTTAGCCCCCTTATTGAAATAAGGCTAAAGACATATACTTCTGTTATGAATAAACAAACCGAACTGCAAAGACAAAGAGCCATCGACCTTGCTAGAGAGACTCTAGCCATCGAAGGAGAGGCCATACTAACTTTGCAGAAAAACCTAACAAATCAGAATGCCGAACAATTTGCTCATGCCATTGAAATTTTATTGGCATGCTCTGGTCGCGTAGTGGTTTCAGGCATTGGCAAATCTGGTCATATTGGCAGAAAAATTGCAGCAACTTTTGCATCCACTGGATCACCAGCATTTTTTGTTCATCCAGCAGAAGCAAGTCATGGTGATTTGGGTATGGTCACACAACATGATGTGTTTGTAGCTTTCTCAAACTCTGGCGAAACAAGTGAACTAACAGCGATTGTTCCGATTATTAAACGCACTGGAGCAAAACTAATTGCTTTAACAGGCAACCCAAATTCATCTTTAGCAGTGTTAGCTGACTCACACCTCAATGTAGCCGTTGAGAAAGAAGCCTGCCCTCTTAACTTGGCCCCAACAGCCAGCACAACTGCTGCGTTAGCCATGGGAGATGCATTAGCAGTTGCACTACTTGATGCAAGAGGATTTAAACCCGAAGATTTTGCAAGATCACATCCGGGCGGCAGCTTAGGTAGAAAGTTGCTAACTCATGTCAGAGATGTCATGAGAAGCGGTGCTGAAGCACCCAAAATTAATATCAATGCCAGCATCACCGATGCTCTTTTAGAAATCACAGCAAAGCGCATGGGCATGACTGTTGTAACTGATGATGAAGACAAAGTTTTAGGCATCTTTACAGATGGTGATTTACGTCGATTAATCGAGAAGAATATTCAGTTCCAAAACATTTCTCTCAAAGATGCCATGACTGCAAATCCCAGAACAATTTCTCCTGACCTATTAGCTGCTGAAGCTGTTGAAATGATGGAGCGCCATCGCATCAACCAATTAGTGGTTGTTGATAATCAAAGTCGCTTGCTAGGCGCACTTAACTTGCACGATCTTTTTGCAGCTCAGGTTATTTAATATGACAAATGCATTTAATCCAATGGTAACCAACCCTCTCACCAATCATCCGCAAGCTATTGAGAGAGCTGCCGACATCAAATTACTTGTATTAGATGTTGATGGCGTACTTACAGACGGAAGCCTACTCGTTGGATCAGATGGGAAAGAATTTTTAAAAACATTTGATAGCTTAGATGGCCACGGCATCAAGCTTCTTCAATCAACAGGCGTCACCGTTGCCATCATTACTGGTAGGTCATCCGGCATGGTAGAAGGTAGAGCTAGAGAACTCGGCATCAAAGAAGTACAAATGGGTGTTAGCAATAAATACGAAGCCCTACAAGCTTTAATAAAGAAAACCGGTCACCAGTTATCAGAAACAGCCGCAATGGGTGATGATTGGCCTGATTTAGCTATCTTGCCAAAAGTTCATCTAGCCGCCTGCCCGCATCAAGCACACGATGAAGTTAAAAAGCGTGCTCACTACATCACCCAGAGAATTGGGGGTCACGGTGCTGTCAGAGAATTATGCGACCTAATACTGAAGGCGCAAAACAATTACGAGCGCTTACTTCAAGAGTCTTTATAAGATGGGGTTGATGTCATCAGCACTGAAATTTCTACCCATATTCTTAATGGGGCTGTTGACGCTAGGCACTTATTGGCTAGTTCAAATCAATACGCCAGATATTGAAATCACCAAAAATAAAAGACATGTTCCAGACTACATCATGGATGGCATTGTTGTAACCACCTTGGGACCACAAGGAAATGCTCTATATCGAGTAGTCGGACAAAAACTAATTCATTATGAAGACGATGCAAGCTCAGAAATCTATCAGCCTATTGCTAGACGTTTTCATGCAACCAAGCCACCAATCACTGTTCGCTCTGATAAAGGTCTTTTGAATGGCGATATGACCATCTTGGATATGGTTGGCAATGCCAACCTAACAAGACCTGCGCAAGCTGCCACTGGAACCCAAGCAGGTAGCGCTCGTTTGTTAATGAGCTCGAATAAATTCACAGTTCTCATGAATGAGGATATTGTTAAAACGAATCTACCTGTTGTTTTAGAGCAAGGCTTATCAGTCATGACCTCACAAGAAGGTGCAATCTTTGACAATGTTCATCAAAAGCTGACGATGATCGGTCAAGTTAAAGGCCGCATCGAGTCAGAAAATACAGGCGGCAGCAGATGAAATATTTATTCGCCTTAAGAATTTTATTCACATTGACAATATGCTCAACAATTGCGAATGTTCATGCTGAAAAAGCTGATAAGGACAAACCTATTGCGCTGAGTTCTGACAAAGCTCAATTCGACGACGTTAATCAAATTTATCACCTAGAAAGTAATGTGTTACTTGTCAAAGGCACACTGATTATTCGCGGCGAAAAAGCTCATGTCAAAATTGATCCGGAAGGTTATCAATTAGCCACCATTTTTGCCAAACCAGGCGGCATAGCTAGCCTAAGACAAAGGCGTGACACAGGTTTAGATGAATACATCGAAGGACAAGCTGACTGGATTCAATATGATGCAAAATCCGAGACAGCTACTCTTGTAGGCAAAGCCAAAATGAGCCAACTAAGCGGCACTAAAATATCTGACCAAGTGAACGGTGATCGCATTCATTACGATGGTCAAACAGAAAAATATAATGCCCTATCAGAGCAACTAGTTAAATCAACTTTATCTCCGCGCAGAAAAGAATCCCCAAGGAACATTTCACAATGAGCTCACAATCGGTCTTAACAGCTTTTGGCTTGCAAAAAAAATATGGTGCACGCACTGTTGTTAGAGACGTCGGTATTGAGGTTAAAAGTGGCGAAGTGGTTGGATTGCTTGGCCCTAATGGCGCCGGCAAGACAACTTCTTTTTACATGATTGTTGGCTTAGTACCTCTTGATGGTGGTGAAATCACACTCAACAACCAAACAATCACTCACCTACCCATTCACGAAAGAGCCAAATTAGGCCTATCTTATTTGCCACAAGAAGCCTCTGTGTTCAGAAAGCTGAATGTTGAAGAAAATATTCAAGCCGTTCTAGAACTACAAGAAGAAAATGGCCAACCTCTTTCGAAAAATGAAATCCAAAAACGCTTAGATTCTTTACTACAAGAATTGCAAATATCACATCTGCGCAGCAATCCAGCTATGTCTTTATCAGGTGGCGAGCGTAGACGTGTTGAAATTGCTAGAGCACTTGCGTCTGAACCAAAATTTATTCTGCTTGACGAGCCATTCGCAGGGGTTGACCCAATCGCAGTTGGTGAAATTCAAAGAATTGTGCGTTTCCTTAAAGATCGTCAAATTGGCGTCTTAATCACCGATCACAACGTAAGAGAAACATTAGGCATTTGTGATCACGCGTACATCATTAGCGAAGGCAAAGTATTAGCTTCTGGTAAGCCTGAATCCATCATCGGAAATGAAGCTGTTCGCAAAGTGTATTTAGGCGAAAACTTTAGAATGTGATTTTAATCAATATTTAACAAGCAAAATTCATACCAATCCATGATTAGCAGTCTAAAATGGCTGCATCATGAAGGCATCTCTCAATCTAAGGTTCTCACAAAACCTAACTCTGACCCCTCAGTTACAGCAATCCATCAAGTTGCTGCAACTGTCAGCGATTGAGCTAGAACAAGAATTAATTCAAGCTGCCGAACAGAATCCACTGATTGAATATCAATCAGAATCAGCAGCGGCACCTACAGAACCCATAACTCAGTTATCGCACTTGAGCATTAGCTCACCAAAGAATCATGCCGAATGGGACGAAGAGGATGACCGCTTTGCAAAAATCCAAGCGCCGGAAACACTACTAGATCATTTACTTAGTCAAATAAGGGTCATGAGGATTTCTGACGCAGAAAAAGCCTTACTGGGTTTATTGGCCGGCAATCTGGATGACAAAGGCTATCTAAGCACCAACCTAGAGGAGCTAGAAGAAGATTTTTCCCCATACATAGACTTAGACGATGGCAGCCCCTCAGAACAAATTAAGCGGGCCCTATCTAGACTTCAACATCTTGATCCTCCAGGAATTGGCGCGAGGGACTTGGCTGAGTGCCTAAAACTTCAATTAGAAAATTTCCAACCAACTGCCAAGTCAAATAAATCCTGGCAGGTTGCTCATGCTATTTGTGAAGACTACTTGGAAATTATGGCGGCTAGAGACTGGCCCAGACTAAAAAAAGTATTAAAAATTTCTGATGCGGAGCTTGAGTCCGGAATCAATCTAATTAAAACTTTAAAACACAACCCCATCACAGAATTTAGTGAATCATTTGAGAGCACACTTATTCCAGACGTGATTATTAAAAAAAATAATGGTGTTTGGGTAGCAATCAGTAACCCCGATGCAACTCCCAAGATCACTATTCATGAAGAATACGCAAAAGTCATTAGAGAGAATAAAGGTCGAGATGGCATAGAGGGTATTAATCAAAAACTACAAGAGGCTAGATGGTTGGTTAAAAATGTGCTACAAAGAAGTGAAACCATCTTAAAAGTGGCAAGAGCTATCGTGGATAGGCAGCAAAATTTCTTCAATCATGGCGAAATCGCCATGCGTCCTTTGGTTTTGCGAGAAATTGCAGACACCATTGGTATGCATGAATCCACAGTCTCGCGAGTCACAACCCAAAAATATATGGCAACCCCAATGGGCTGCTTCGAATTTAAATATTTCTTTGGCAGCCAAGTTGGCACTGATAACGGTGGATCAGTGTCTTCAACAGCGATTCGAGCACTTATCAAACAACTGGTTGAAGAAGAAAACCCTCTTAAACCACTCTCAGATACACAAATTGTGGATCTTTTGGCACAAAAAAGTTTTGTTGTTGCAAGAAGAACCATCGCCAAATACAGGGAATCCCTACGCATCCCTGCCGTTCATTTGCGTAGGAAATAAAAAAGGGAAAAAACATGAATTTAAAAATCACAAGCCATCATGTAGAAATCACCCCAGCCATGCGCTCTCACCTAGAAGATAAGCTTGCGCGCGTACTAAGCCATTTTGATCAAGTTCAGACGGTTTCGGCGATTCTTGCAATTAATAATGAAAAAGAGAAAGATTTGCGAAATCACGCAGAAATTACTATTCACCTCAAGGGCAAGGACATCTTTGCCGAGGCTCATCATGCCGATATGTACCACGCCATGGACCTAGTTGTGGACAAATTGGATCGCCAAATCATCAAACACAAAGAAAAAGTTCAAAATCATCACCATCAAACAATGAAAAACACTTGATTAAATTGGCCAAGGCACTCTTATAATGCACTGCACACATGAATGCCTTGGCTCAACTAATCACCCCCAACAATATCGCTCTTGATATTGATATTTCCTCACAGGAAGAATTATTTGCATTTGTTGGGTCATTGTTTGAAAAAAATCATGGCATCTCAGCAAAATTAGTCCAATCTTGCCTACAAGACAGAGAGTCATTGGGCTCTACAGGCCTGGGAAAAGGGGTGGCAATACCTCACGGCAGAGTTAAATCACTAACAAGTGCCCATATAGCCTTTATACGCACCCGTAATGGCGTTGAATTTAAAGCCCCAGATGGTGAGCCAGTGAGGGTGTTGGTAATCATGCTAGTACCCGATGCTGCCACTCAAACGCACCTAGAAATACTCTCTCACGTAGCTCAAACACTTTCAGATACTTCCACAAAAGAATTGCTCTTCTCCGAGTCTAGCCCTGATAATATTTATCAATTGCTAACCGCTTGGAACCAATGAAATGACCCAGCCTTTAAATTTAGCAGGCGTTACAGCGCAGTCGCTATTTGATGACAATTTCTCTGAGCTCAAACTAAGTTGGATTGCTGGCTTAGAGGGTGCGGATAAAAGCTTTGACCCAGAAGCAGTTAAGTTAGCGTCATCATCATCAGATTTAGTTGGGCACTTAAATTTAATTCACCCAGACCGGATGCAGGTTTTTGGTGTTCCAGAAATCAATTATTACGAAAAACTAGACTCGGAAAATCGCAAGCGCCAATTGGCCGGTCTCATCTCTTTAAAACCACCTTGCTTGATTGTTGCTGATGGCTGTGAGCCTCATGATGACATTGTTTTATATTGCCAACGCTCATCAACGCCACTATTTAAGTCGCCAACCTCTGCAGCAACAGTCATCGACCGACTTCGCACCTACCTAACAAAAATTGGTGCACCACGAGTCACGATGCATGGTGTTTTCATGGACATCCTTGGGATGGGAGTCTTAATCACAGGCGACTCAGGTTTAGGCAAGAGCGAATTGGGTCTAGAACTAATTTCTCGTGGCCACGGCTTAGTGGCTGATGACGCCGTTGATTTTGCCAGGTTAGGGCCAGATTACATCGAGGGTCGATGCCCACCCATCTTAAGAGATCTTTTAGAGGTTCGCGGTTTAGGTCTTTTAGATATCCGCACAATTTTTGGTGAAACGGCAGTACGTCGCCGAATGAAACTTCGTTTAATTGTGCAATTAGTTAGAAGAAACGATGGCGAATTTGAAAGATTACCAATTGATGGTCAATCTATTGACGTTCTAGGCCTTGGCATCAGAAGCGTAAAAATTCAAGTGGCGGCAGGTCGCAACTTAGCGGTTCTTGTTGAAGCTGCTGTTCGTAATACTATTTTGCAACTTCGTGGCATTGATACTCTTAAAGAGTTCATGGAAAGACAACGCAAGTTAATGGCCACTGATGACTCGAACAAAAATCAAAATCGCCTCATTTAACTAACATGCGCGTCTTCATCATCACAGGAATATCTGGCTCCGGAAAATCGGTGGCCCTAAATGCCTTGGAGGATGCTGGCTATGACTGTGTTGACAACCTACCAGTTGACTTTATTCAAGACCTTATTCAATCCTTGGGTAAGCAAAATCGTGAAAAAGTAGCTATTGCAATTGATGCAAGAAGAGGGCAGTCAATCAAGGACTTACCGAAGACCATTGATGAACTGAAAAAATCTCACGATGTCAGAGTTCTATTCTTAAATGCCAACACAGAAACTTTGGTTCAAAGGTATTCTGAAACAAGAAGAAGGCATCCACTGTCTCAGTCAGACGACACGCGCACACCACAGGTGGCTTTGATTGATGCTATTGAAAAAGAGCGTCTACTCTTGTCTGACTTGGCGGAAACAGCTCACAACATCGACACTAGCCATATCAAAGCCCACACTCTTAGATCTTGGATACAAGATCTATTAAAAGATGAAAGGCCCGGCTTAACCATCCTATTTGAATCATTTGGTTACAAACATAGCGTGCCTAGAGATGCCGACTTAGTTTTCGATGTTCGATGCTTACCCAATCCACATTACGACCCACAACTAAGACCGTTAACTGGAAATGATCCTGAAGTTGCCAACTTTCTTAGAGAGCACCCCGAAGTGCAAGCGATGGGAGATGATATTCGCAGGTTTATTGAAACTTGGTTACCCAAGTATCAAGCAGATAGAAGAAGTTATTTAACCATTGCGATTGGCTGTACAGGCGGACAACATCGCTCTGTGTATTTAACAAATTGCCTATTTGATTATTTTGAGAAGAAAGCCACCATCTCCAGTGGAAACACTTTCCACCTACTCAAACGACATCGTGAACTAGATCTTGGTTCTGCAAAAACGAACTAACTGGTTTAGGCAAACCAAGCTTTAAAGCATCACTCAAACTCACCCACATCTGATTAGCCTGAGTTTTTTTAGGCATAGCTGATAAAGAAATTTTATAGGGCTGAATCTTCAAGTGACGATGTGTTAATACATGCCTCACAACATTTAATTTTTTAGCGTTTTTTTGAATAAGGAAGTTTTGCTCAGGAAAACTCCACAAACTTGCCCAAATCCCACTCTCAGGCCTCTTCTCTAGCAAGACCTTGCCTTTATAAATATAAATCCACCAATCTATTTCAACTTGCTGAACATTAATTTTTTTTACTTTCAGCGGTATTTGATCAACCTTATTATTTAACTTGGCTTGACAACGATTTTGAAATAAACACTCTTTTTTATCTAAGCTCATGCATACGGGTTGATATTGGGTGCAGTGTGTTGCACCAAAATCCATCAACCCCTGGGTATAGGAAACTAAATCCCTTGGTTTACTTGGTAATAAGTTTTCAGCATGCGCCCACAAAGATTTAACTGCGGCGCTCTTGCTTAAGTCATCACCCACCCCCCACAATCTAGCCAAAACTCTCTTGACATTGCCATCTAGGATTGCTGCGCGAGCCCCATAAGAAAAAACTGCAATAGCTGCTGCTGTTGATTTTCCAATGCCTGGCAAGCGCTCCAAAAGCTCTGGATCACTTGGGAAATCTCCGCCATATTCAGCAACCACAACTTGGGCACACTTATGTAAATTTCTAGCTCTTGTGTAGTAACCCATGCCACTCCATTCTGCCAAAACGTCGTCAACAGAAGCCTCTGCTAGGGAGTGAATGTTTGGAAATCGTTTTAAGAACAACTGATATCTATCAACCACTGTTGATACTTGTGTTTGCTGCAACATGATTTCAGACAACCAAACACGATAAGCAGTTCTGTTTTTTTGCCATGGTAGATGATGCCTACCCTGCTCTCGCTGCCAAGAAATTAAATCTTCTGTGAAATTTTTAATCTCAATGAACTTCATTATTTTTTTTGGCATTTAGAACAAAAATATGTGGACCTTTGCCCTTGTGTAATTTGCTTAATAGGTGTTTTGCACTGAACACATGGCAATCCCGCCCTGTCATAGGCTTTAGTCTGCAACATAAAATGGCCAGGCTCCCCATGACTATCAACAAAATCTTTAAGGCTACTACCCCCAGCTTTAATAGCTCTTGATAATGTGTCTTTCACTGATAAAGCTAATTTTTTTGCGCGAGGCAAGGTCAGCTTACCTGCTGGCATTTCTGGATGAATACCAGCCATAAAGAGACTCTCAGAGCAATAAATGTTGCCAACACCTACGACCGCTTGCCCAGATAACAACCACTGCTTAATTGCTATTTGACGGCCCTTGGCATGCTCGTACAACAACTGACCAGCCCGATCATCACCAAACTCCTCTGAAAATGGCTCAACCCCTAATTTAGCAATCAACGGGTGTTTCTCAATCTCGCCATCTTCATCGGGCGCCCACAACACTGCACCAAATTTCCTTGGATCATGCAGGCGCAATATTTTTTTGCCAAAAGTGATTTCAACTCGATCGTGTTTTTTCAATTCATCTTTGGGGGTCATTACCCTCAAAACACCAGTCATTCCCAAGTGGATGATTAAGTGCCCATCATCCATTCTGAACAAAAGATACTTGCCACGTCGTTTAATTTGGTGGACTTTCTGCCCTAGTAATATTTTTCCCAAATTTTTAGGTACAGGCCACCTCAGTCGTCCATCATAAATTTTGACGTCTGTAACTTTTTGCCCTTGAATGTAAGGCTCAATACCTTGCTTGGTAACTTCAACTTCTGGTAGTTCTGGCATATACCAATTGTAGGCTCTGAGATTAGAATGTGCTTATGACTAGAAAACTCACTCTTTGGCTTTGCGCCATCTTCATGATTGGCAACGCCCAGAACCCATCATATGCTGCCAATGAGGGGTTAACTGCAGAACAGGTATTTCAAGTCCTAGCGTCTGAAATCAGCCTTCAGCGAGGTGAAGCGGGAATTGCCTACCAAACCTACATGAGCATGGCTAGAAATTCATCCGACGGCAAGCTAGCGCAACGCGCCATGGAAATAGCCATTGCAGCCAATGCTCCCGAACTAGCTCTAGATGCAGCAAAACTATGGGATCAAACCAATCCCAAAGAAGCAAAAGAAATTTTGATCACACTGTTCATGATCAATCAACGTTGGGCTGAAAGCGTTAAACCAGCTCAAGATTTATTAAAAACCCAAAAAAATCTAGCCGGCAAAGAAAAGCTTATTAATACATGGAAACCTTTATTAGCCAGAGCTCAAGATGAAGAGGCAAGCTTACTGGCCTTTTATCAAATCCTAGCAACATCCATTTCTCAAATTCAAGACATCGATATTCTTTATACATTTGCACTTGGCGCAGAAAAAACCAAACACTATGACGCCATGGAAGCAACTTTGCGAAAAATTATTGCAAAAAAACCAAATGATAAAAATGCGTTAAATGCTCTTGGCTACTCATATGCAGATCGAGGCATTAAGCTAAATGAGGCAGTCGCTTTGCTGACCAAAGCATATCAAGCGGATACAAATGATATGTACATCCTTGATAGCTTGGCTTGGGCTAACTACCGCTTGGGCAATAAATCACTTGCCATCAAACAATTGCAACAAGCATTTACCACTAAACCTGAAGCAGAGATTGGCGCTCACTTAGGTGAAGCTTTATGGTCTACTGGCGATAAAGTTGGTGCAGATAATGCGTGGCGTAAAGCAGAAAGCTTAGATGCTAACAATAAGACTCTCAAAGAAACAATTGCTCGTTTATGGCCCGACAGAACCCCAAGCAATAACTTGAAAGAAAAAATTTGGGATGGTCGGTTTTCAGTCAAATTACAAGGCAAAGAAACTAATAATGGTGGCAGCGGATCTTTCACCTTAACTAGTGAAGCGCAAATAGATATTTTGGATATTAGAAATCCAATTGGTGGTGCCATGGCAAAAATCACCATCACACCATCAGGCGCAAAACTAGAAGATGGCGATAAGGTGTTTGAAGCTCACGATGCGGACTCATTAGTACAAGGTTATTTAGGTCTACCACTACCAGCCAGGGGTTTATCCAAATGGTTAAGCGGAGAAGCCAGAACTGGCGCCCCCGCAAGTATTGAGCGCGACGAACAATTTCGCACTAGCAAAATGATTCAGGATGGCTGGCTCATGGCCTTTAAGTGGACTGCAAAAAATCAACTCGAGAGAATGGACTTGAAACGTAACTCATCTTCTGGCGCGATTGAAATTAAATTAATTTTTGAGCCCATTGATGATTAATCAACTTCAATTAAAAGCCCCTGCGAAAGTTAATCGCTTTTTACATATCACCGGTCAAAGACCTGATGGCTACCACCTTCTCCAAACGGTTTTCCAACTCATTGATTTAGAAGACCACGTTACTCTTGATTACAGAGCAGATGGCGCAATTATCAGAACCAATGGCCCAACCAACGTAAAACCTGAAGATGACTTGGTAATACGTGCGGCTCAATTACTAAAAAAGGCTACCAATACCCCGCTAGGCTGTGACATTCATCTACAAAAGAACATCCCTATGGGGGCAGGTCTTGGAGGTGGCTCATCGGATGCTGCCACAGTACTCTGGGGGCTCAATGAGATGTGGGGCACCGGGTTAACTCGCCAAGAACTGATGAATTTAGGCGTTCAGCTAGGTGCAGATGTTCCATTTTTCTTACTGGGCCAAAACGCATTCGCTGAAGGAATTGGTGAAATACTGCATCCTATTGAATTGCCAGAAACCACCCTCCTCGTCATATACCCTAAGGTTCACATTCCGACAGTCGATATCTTTAAAAGCCCTGATTTGACGAGAAATCACCCAACCGTTACAATGTCAGACTTTACTGAATCAGCAAATTTAGACCAATTCGGCAGCAACGATTGCGAAAAGGTGGTGGTTCAAAAGTATCAGGAAGTTGCAGCAGCATTAGAATGGCTAAACCAAAAGGCTCCCTTATCGAGCCCAAGGATGTCTGGATCAGGTAGCAGCGTTTTTACAGTACTTGAGCCAAACTTAGCTAAAATTTTGCTAAATCAATTACCTAATCAATGGATCGGGTTTGTAGTAAGAGGGCTTCATCGCCATCCGTCATACAATCCAAGTTCATAGGAGTAGATGCGAGAGGGGAGTCGCCAAGCTGGTTAAGGCACCGGATTTTGATTCCGGCATGCGAAGGTTCGAATCCTTCTTCCCCT